>Ga0172378_10003475_pt1 | contig 14796 bp, 9 predicted proteins | sample GrowelOW332metaG_FD_119755 | JGI IMG/M metagenome (GOLD analysis project Ga0172378, IMG submission 119755) | Groundwater microbial communities from an aquifer near a municipal landfill in Southern Ontario, Canada - Pumphouse #3_1 metaG | ecosystem: Environmental > Aquatic > Deep subsurface >... | reverse complement strand
CTATATTAATTAAATATAAAGATAGTTATGGAGCTGAAACAGTAAATATACCTTCATACATTACTAAGATAGGTAAAAATGCTATGATGAATACTCAAGCAAAACAAATTGTGTTTGAGGGTAATAATGTAATAGAAATTGGTGATTATGCGTTTAAAAACACTAAACTAACTTCATTTATTTTACCAAATTCTGTTCTTAAATTAGGTGTAGGCGTGTTTGCAAATTGTGTTGATTTGTTAATCTTTGATGGAAGTAATTCAAATGCAAGCATAACAAAATTGCCAAATGAATTCTTTGCGAATAGTGATGTAAATGTCAGTAATGGTCTATTAAGTAATTTAGAAACAGTTACATTAGGCAATAATTTCAAGGAATTAGGAATAGACAATTTCAAAAACTGTGGAAAATTAAAAAATATTACGGCTAATGGTATTTGTATATCAACGGATATCTACCTTAGCGAAATAAAATCAACTCCATGGGCTAATCCTACAGTGACTGTAGGTGATCAACATATTATAATAGGTAGTGTTTATCTAAAATATTTACAAGGAACAGAACCTAATAGAGGTGCTGATAATTTAATTATTGTTGAAGTACCAAAAGGAATTACTATAATTTATCAAAAAGCGTTCTTTAATAATAATCAAATAGGTCAAGTAGTATTGCCAAAAACTTTAGTAGACATTAAAGGTGAAGCATTTAAAGATTGTGTTAAGCTATACAAGGTTTCTATTACAGGGATAGCAATACCTGCTGAAATACCTGTTGTAGAGACGTGTGTATTATCTACTATAGATGTAAGTGCATTTGAAAATACGGCACTAAACGAAATCATATTCCCACAAACTTTGATTACAATTGGGGATAAAGCTTTCAAAAGTACTAAATTGGTAAATGTTACAATCCCGAACAGTGTTACTAGCATTGGAATGGAAGCTTTTGCAAGTATAGATGAATTAGAAGTACTTACTATTGGCAAAGGAATAACTATAATAGGAAATAGAGCATTTGCTGATAATGATTCATTAAGTAAAGTAAATTGGACATTAGAAAAGGCTACTGTTAAAATAAGTAATGAAGATAAAATAACTATCAAACAATTTGATAATATAGATAAATCTTTAGCTGATGTTACTAATTATACAAATGATAAAGGCATATACATAAATAACTTGTTTGTTAGAGATGGCGGTATTAAAGTCAGAATTTATGTATCTAATGATGCTTATAGTATTATCGAAGTTAGTGACCTAGTATATATAAATAATTGGACTGGTGCTATTAGTTCATTCGGATTTTATAAAGAAGGCGAAATGCCACAAATCAGTTTTGATGGCGAAGGCTATATTATGGATGCATATAATAAGGAAGTAATTAATAATGCTGCCGAATTAGGTGTTCCTACTAGAGCCGACCATACATTTATGGGTTGGTACGAAGATGAAACTTATATTAATCCATTAATTTATCCATATAAAATTAATTCAGATATTACTATTTATGCAAAGTGGTATACCAATAATTGGGATACCGACCACAATCCGGCTGATGAATTAGTATATTCAGTAAATAACAACCAATATACAATAATAGGTTGGGACGCTGTGGCATCTACAACACTATTTATACCAAATAAAGTTAATAATATCGCAGTAAAAGAAATTGCAATTGATGCAGCAAATAAAGCAAAAGCAAGTACGGTTACAAAAATCATATTTACTCAAGCTAGCAATTTTACGGATTTGGATACAAATATATTTATTGATTTCGTAAATCTAGAAGAAGTAGTACTATGCGATAGTAATACAAATAATGTAGCATATAAAGTAGTTAATGGAGCTTTGTATTCTACTGACAATACTGTTTTAATTGCATATTTCAAACAGTATAACATTGATGCAGAAAACATAAAGACCTTAGTAACAACTTTTAGTATACCTAAAAATACGCAATTTATTATGCCTTATGCGTTTTATAATAGTGGATTAACAACTATTAGTATACCTAGTACAGTAACTGATATTGGCAAAAATGCATTTAGCAATAATACGACAACTATAACATTTGATAAAGATATTAAATTGGTAAATGTAGATAAATCATCATTTAATAATACAATATGGTATACACAATCTGCATATAAATATTATACAGTAAATAGTAGTAACTTAGGGACTTTCTATGCTGCTGCAAATGTGTTATTAGAATACCACGAAGTTGCTGCACCAAGTTTGCTTACATTGCCTTCTAGTATGAACGAATTTGTTATTACTGTATTGGCAAGCAATATGTATACTAGATTAAATGATAATTATAGTCGTGATGCTTATAGTAATGTAATATTGCCAGATAAATTGGAAAGAATAAATTCTGAAGCATTTGCACTAAAAGATGCACCATCTGATGGACAAATTCATTGGTTAGATTCAGAAAGTTTTGATGGGTCTAAATGTAGTGCTACACTTACATATATTGCAAATGATGTATTTAGCAAAACTAAATATTATACAGAGTATCACAATGTTGATTTATTAATATTAGGTAAAGTATTGCTTAGATATCTAAATACAGCAAGTACACTTAATTTGGTAAATGAAAAAATACAAACTATAGCTAAAGGAGCTTTCAAAGCTAGCAAAATTGTTTCAATTATTTTGCCTAGTACGCTTCTAGTTATTGGAGATGAAGCTTTCTCAAGTTGTGATAAATTGACAAGTATAGAAATTCCTAGCAATGTAACAAAAATAGGAGAAAGAGCATTCTTAAATTGCCAAGCACTAGTAACAATAACTTATGCTGGTGAAAAATTGGTAAGTATGGGAAGTCAAATATTTAGCGGTTGTTATCATATAAAAAATATGATGATACCTTATTCAGTAACAGAAATTGGTGTAGGCGCATTTGAGAGTTGTACTGATCTTGAAAGAATTTATTTTGATAAACCAGTATATGCGTTAAACACAGAAACAAATGAAATGGTCTTAAGTGGTTGGTCGACAAAGAGCAAACTTGCTACACTTGGAGCACAAGCCTTTGAAAAATGTTCGTCACTTACTGATATTGCTATCCCGAATGGGCTTGCTAAGATATCAGAAAGCACATTTAAGGATTGTAGTGATCTTATAAATGTTGTATTCGAAACAGATAAGTCTATGGTAAAATTGATAGAAATAGAAGCATTTTATAATTGTGGAAAATTAGGAAGCATAATAGATGTAAGCAATCCAACTCTTATTACTTTAGAATTACCTAATAGACTAACTACTGTCCAAGATAATGCGTTCTATGGTTGTACAGGCTTGTATGGTGTATTGTTTAATTATAACATTGCAAGCATAGGCAACAATGTATTTGGAGCTTGTCGTAATTTGGCTAAGATAGAAATAAGTGCAGCGAATGCACCTAGCATTACTAATAATACTTTCTTAAGAAAATATACGGTAGATGTTACACCTATAGACCCTTATTATGCATTGAGAATATATGTAGGTGATGATACCGATATTTATAGTGATTATACTAGCGATTGGGCTGCTGCAAATAGTGGAGATAATGCATTTACACTTTGCAAAAAATCAGATCCAAAACCTTCACTTATATATTCTTATAGAAAAGAAACTGGAGGCGAAACATTAACGGGTAGCTTTGAAGTGCCTGTAAATATGCGCAAAGATGTTTATATAAATCCTACTTATACATTCTATAGTACAAGTGTAAAGGAATGGAAATTTGTAAATGTTGCTGGTGGTGTAGATGATAGTCGTATAGGTAAGACTTTGGGCAATGCAACTACCTTGCCTTATACAAGACAATATAATCCAAATACTGCAATATATGATTATATATTAATTATGGATCACGATATAAAACTAGGAAATGTAGAAGAATAATTAACAAATTTATATTAAAAAGAAACTAAAAAGGTCGGCTTAAATGCCGACCTTTTTTTTGCAAAAAATAATTAGAAAAGTTTAGTAAAAATAATAAAAACATTTGACAATTATAAACTTTATATTTATAATAATTTTGCAAACATAGTTTAGTTAAAATAATACACAAGTATAATAATACTAAACAAATTTAGAGATAGCTAAACTAAATAAAATTTTGGAGTAAATTACATTATGGATATTGGAGCAAGGATTAAGGCGATTAGATTGCAAAGAGGACTTACACAAGAAGAGTTGGCATCTAGATGTGAACTAACAAAAGGCTATATAAGCCAATTAGAAAATGATGTAGCATCACCGTCAATAGCGACTTTATTTGATATTCTTAATATTTTAGGGATTTCGTTGCAAAAGTTTTTTGCTGAGAAAAAAAGAGAGAAAATCATATTTACGAAAGAAGATTATTTTGAAAGTGAAAACGGAGATGGCGTAAGTCTTTGGCTTGTACCTAATTCACAAAAAAATGAAATGGAGCCTATTATATTGGAATTACCTGAAAATGGAGAAAGTATAGAAAGAACACCATTCGAGGGAGAAGAATTTGGTTATTGTTTGTCAGGAAAGGTAAAGATAGTAGTAAACAATGGTCAATTTGTTTATAAACTTAATGAAGGTGAGTCTTTTTATATTGATGGAAAAGATGAGCATAAAATAATAAATACCCATAAGGGTAAAAGTCGTATTTTGTGGGTAGCGACCCCAAGTAATTTTTAGGTTTACAAAGTAAGGAGAAAAAATGGCACAAATGAATGATAATAGAATTATTGAAGTAAAAAATCTTACCAAAATATATGATGAAATTCCAGCAGTAAATAATGTTAGTTTTTCTATAAAGAAAGGCGAATTTGTTACATTACTAGGACCATCGGGTTGCGGTAAAAGCACTATGCTTAGAATGATAGCAGGCTTTGAAATTCCTACTGAAGGAAGTATTTTATTAGATGGTAAGGACATAACATCAATACCACCTCATCAAAGACCAATAAATACTGTTTTTCAAAAATATGCTTTGTTTCCTCATCTAAATGTTTTTAACAATATTGCATTCGGATTAAAACTTGTAGAAGTAGGGACAGGAGAATTTATAACTAAAAAGTCAGGTAAAAGGTACGAGAAAGTTCGTAAATTTACTAAGAAAGAAATTGAAGATAAAGTAAATAATGTACTAAATTTAGTTGATTTAGCTGATTATGGATATAGAAATGTTAATAGTCTAAGTGGTGGACAACAACAGCGTGTAGCAATAGCTAGAGCAATAGTTAATGAACCAAAAATTTTATTACTTGATGAACCTCTAGGTGCACTTGACCTAAAAATGCGTAAAGATATGCAAATTGAGCTTATGAATATGCATAAAAAATTAGGTATTACTTTCGTTTATGTAACTCACGACCAAGAAGAAGCATTGACTATGAGTGATACTATTATTGTTATGCGTAGAGGTATAATACAACAAATCGGTAATGCACAAAAGATATATGACGAACCCGCTAATGAGTTTGTAGCTGATTTTATCGGAGAAAGTAATATATTTACTGGAGATATGATAAAAGATAAATTAGTAAATTTTTGCGACCATACTTTTGAATGTGTTGATGTCGGGTTCAAAAAGAACCAACCAGTTGATGTAATTGTTAGACCTGAAGACATTAAGGTAGTGAAAAGTTTAGACAAATCTATGGTAGAAGCAAAGGTTACTTCTTGTACATTTAAGGGTGACCATTACCAAATTTTTGCAGATATAAAAGGTGAAGAAGAAACATTTGAAATACTAATTCACGATAATGTATATTGTGATGTTGATGAAAAAATTGGAATTATTATTGACCCTAATGAAATTCATATTATGAACAAACCAAGAATAACGAACGAAATTATTACTGAAATGGTAGATAACAATGTTGTTGAAATTTGTGGCGGAAAATTTGATTGTAATAGCGATTTGCCTTATGGTACAAAAGTAAAGGTTCAAGTGGATTTTGAAGATATAGAGTTATTTGATGATGAAAATGATGGTGATATAAGTGCAACAGTAGTTAACAGTATATATAAGGGCAGTTATTACCAATGTATTATAAGAACAGATAACTATTTTGATTTCTTTGTAGATACACAAGATGACTGGTTAAAAGGGGATAGAATCGGTATCAAAATAGGTAAGGATAAAATTAAAATAACAGAGGTTGTTGATGAACAAGAGTAAAAATTTCTTCAAATCTAAATTTGAAAATTTGAAAAATTACAAAATGACAAGAAAAGTTTTTAGCTATCCCTATATACTATTTTTGTTATTATTTGTAGTTATTCCTATGGTATTAATTTTAGTTTTCGCATTTTTAGATAGCAATAATCAACTTACCTTTGGTAACTTTGTAAGTCTATTTAGCGATGGGGCAAGTATTAAGGTTTTGCTAACTTCTATATTAGTAGGAATAGTAACCACCTTAGTTTGTTTGATTCTAGGCTATCCTGTGGCTTATATCCTTACTAAATATTCATTTGGTAAAGTGTTTGTTTTGCTGTTTGTTTTGCCTATGTGGGTAAACTTTTTAATTAGGACTTTAGCGACTAAAGCGATATTCGTTGCATTAGATGTAAATTTAGGAATGGGAACAGTACTTTTTGGTATGATTTATAATTATATACCATTTATGATTTTACCACTATATACCATTTTATCAAATATAGATAAATCATATACAGAAGCATCTCAAGATTTGGGTGCGGATAAATTTACTACATTTGTAAAAACAACTTTACCGCTAAGTATTCCTGGTATTATTAGCGGAATAACAATGGTATTTATACCTACTATCAGTACATTTGCAATAAGTCAATTGCTAAGCGACTATACAATATTCTTATTTGGAGATAGTATTCAGACAAAGTTTAGTAATAATCTTTATGGAGTGGGTAGTGTAATGAGTTTGATAATGATAGTATTAGTTCTAATTAGCAATGTATTTATACGCAAAGCAAATAAGAGCACCAATATGGTAGGAGGTCGCAACTTATGGTAAAAAAGATTTTAGAAAAAAGCTATATATTTATTATGCTTGCTGTACTATATGCACCTATATTAGTAATTATTGTGTTCTCATTTAGCAATTCAGCAACTTTTAATTTTGACCAAGGTTTTACTTTGGAAGCATATAGGTCAATATTTACATCTGAGCAAACACCCGCTTTATTAGAAGCGGTAAAAAATACATTCCTAATAGCAATCATAGCAAGTGTTTTTGCTACAATATTAGGAAGTGTAGCGGCTGTTGGTATGTTTTCATTAGGCAAACGCACTAGGAAAGTAGTAGAAAATGTTAATCAATTACCTATAATTAATTCCGAAATAGTAATGGCTGTTAGTTTGATGCTATTTTTTGTAACCTTCAAATTCCCCGCAGGATATTTAAGGATAATAATTGGACATATTACATTTTGTACACCTTATGTCGTATTAAGTGTTATGCCGAGATTGCAACAAATGGACCCAAATATATATGAGGCGGCGTTGGATTTAGGGGCTAGCCCAATTAAGGCATTGACAAAAGTACTTGTGCCTATGTTGATACCAGGAATTATGAGTGGATTTGTATTAAGCTTTACGCTAAGTATGGACGATTTCATAATTACACAAATAAACAAAGGTGCAGCTACTGGTATTAATACTTTATCAACATATATATATGAGGATGCAAGGCTTAAGGGACTAAGTCCATTTTGGTTTGCAATATTTAGTATAATATTTGTAGTAGTGCTAGCAATAGTTTTACTTATAAATTTGAGTAAAAACTTAGACAAAGACAAGGAGGTAAGCGATGATGATGCAAAATAGAAAAATGAGTAAAATAATAACTATTTTTGTGCTTGTGCTAATTGTTATTGTATCAATACTTACCTTTGTAATACCACCTCTTATTACTACGCATTATGATGAAGATTTGATTATTTATAACTGGGCTGATTATATGGATTTGAGCGTATTAGATGATTTTGCCATTTATTATGAAGAAGTAACAGGCAAGTCACTTGATATAACTTATAGTGATTTTGACACAAATGAAACTATGCTAACAGAAATAATTAGAGGCGATAGCAAAATTGACCTTATTTGCCCTAGCGAATATGCAATACAAAAGTTGCTTAATTATGATAAATTAGAAAAAGTGGATTGGAGTTATGTGACCGACCTAGACCAAGAGGTTTATGCAGGAAATATAAAACCCGAAATAACCGAAAAAATACAAGGGATATTTTCTGAAATTCAAGGTAAAGAAAATGTATATAACTTAAATGACTATTTTGTGCCATATATGTGGGGTACATTGGGAGTTTTATACAACACGAACTATGTATCTAAAGAAGAATTAGAAAAAGAAAATTGGGGCATTTTTTGGAACACTGGGAATAACCCTGATTTAGACGGTCGTATTCTTGTAAAAGATAGTATAAGAGATACTTATGCTTGTTCGGTATTGTACTTAAAAGAACAAAATATGTTGCCTCCTAAATATGAAGAAATGAGCGTAGAAGCACTTATAAATTGTACTGATGATGAACTTATAGCTTTAAGTGAACAAGCGTTGAAGGCACAAAGACCACACTTAAAAGGCTATGAAGTGGATTTTGGTAAAGATGATATGGTAAACGAAGATGCATATGTTGACCTTGCTTGGAGCGGTGATGCTATGTACGCAATAGAAGAAGCAATGGATGATGATGGAAATTCTTATTTAGATTATTATATTCCAAGTAGTGGAAGTAATGTTTGGTTTGATGGTTGGGTAATGCCTAAGGAAAATAAGTCTTATACCCCTAATTATAGAGCTGCACATATGTTTCTTAATTATTTGTGCAAACCTGATGTCGCAATGCTTAATAATTTAGAGATTGGGTACACTACAGCTGTAGATGAGGACATATATACCAATGTTGTTACAATGAACGAATATGACGCAATATGGAATCAAGAAGACTATGAAAGTATGTACACATATCTAGATGATAATTTTGCTGATGATGACAATTATGATGTTTTACTTAGTGATGTCGAATTAGTAGAATGTTATGAAATAGATAATGACATAGATAGTATAAAAGCATTTATTTTAGAAGAGTACTATGGCGATCAAAGAAGATATACGGAGTACAATGAGGACTTAGGAATGATGCAAGATTTTGGCAACAACAATGAAAAAGTAGTCAAAATGTGGGAAAGGGTTAAGTCGTCAGGCGAAGATAACAATTGGACAATATTAGGAATAACAATAGGTGTGCTTGTAGGTTTAGTATTAATAGTTATTACAATATGTATTCTTAAATTTTACGCACCGCATAGAAAAAAAGTAGAATAAACAAGTTATTTACAAATAGACATAAAAAAAGAAGTAGGAAAGTAATTTTCCTACTTCTTTTTAATATAACAATTTATTTTATTAATGAAGATTTTGAACCACATAAATAATATTATATGTTACAAAACCAAGGTAAGTACATAGTAACAATACACCTTGCCAGCGATAAGTACGATTTTTTATTAGTGGTGGAATAAGTACAATAATGGTAAGAGTAAGCATAATAAATATACCGACTGTTTTCGTTATGTGGTCTATTGGTAAACTGCCACTTATAGTACTAGCAAGGCCAAGAAGTAAAGTACAGTTTATAATATTTGCACCAATAATATTACCTATGCCGATATTTGCATCTTTCTTTTTTATACTTGTTATTGCGGTAACTAGTTCGGGTAAGCTTGTCCCTATAGCAACAAATGTTATTGCAATTATTTGTGTCGGTATGCCGATAATTAATGCAAGTGCTTGTCCTTTGTCTACTAACAGATTAGCACCAAGAGCAATAGCTGCCGCACCAAAAACAAGCATAGCTATCATTTTAGCGGGGTTTTGCTTATCAACAATTGCCTTTTCTTCAATAGATATTTCATTGCCATACTTTTTAATGTGCTTATCTGCTTCAAACACATTGGCAATAATAAATATACAGAATAGTGATAATAAAATTATACCTTCTATCATACCTAATTTGCCATCTAAAAAGCTAAAAATAACTAATAAAGTAGAGCATAGTGTAAGGTATAAGGCTTTCCAATTAAAGCTAAAACCTTTTGTTTTTGGTGGTCGCACTAGCAATACAACTGCTAAAATCACACCAATATTACACATCATACTGCCTATAGCATTACCTATAGACATTTCAAACAAACCCTGTTTTGCAATAGGGTCAGTTACTCCAAAACTTTTTATTACTGAAAATACCGATACACAAATCTCGGGAATGGTGGTACCAATACTAACTATAGTAGCACCAATTATAAGTGAGGGTATTCCTGTCTTTTTTGCAATCCAAATAGAACCATCGACAAACCAGTCGCCACCTTTAATTATTAAAAGTAGTCCTACTATAAATAAAATAATTATGTCAAGTGTAGCCATTAACTTTATTTCTCCTTTTTATTGAGGTTAAGCACCCCTTTGTTTTTCCATCGTTTGTAATCTTTTGCTAAATCGGCAGTTGTAATAGGTTTGCCGTGACCTAAATATAAAGTTGTTATATCTTTATTATTAATTATTTTTTCCCAAGATTTCATAAGTTCAAATTTATTTTCACATAAACAAGGGAAATATTTATGATTAAGGATAGTATTCATACAAATATCACCACAAAATAAGTCATTACCTATTTTTAATGAAACGTCTGTATTTGTATGTCCGCCTAGTTCTAAAAGTTCAATATTCCATTTAGAAAGTGGTTGTTTATCAAAGTTTATATAATTATCAGTAACAACATTCGGAAAACATTGGAATGTTTCTACAAATCCAGAAATTAGTTTAGTTAAGGTATAAACAAGATAACCACTCACATAGGCATTTGTATTATTTTTCCCTGCTTCCAATCTTTGTTTGCCTTTAGCATTATAAATAAGTGTTGCTTTGGTCTTTTGCAATAACTCTTTTAATAATCCTGTATGGTCTGCGTGGATATGAGTGATAAAAATAAATTTTATTGAAGAAAGTGCTATGCCTTTTGCTTCAAGAATTTTATAGAACTTTTTCTTATCGTGTTTGCTACCAGTATCAATAAGCAAATTAGTATCTTTATCAAGATGCAAAATATAATTATTAGTGATACCTGATTTTATAGTTGTATATTGCATAAATAATTTTCTCCTTAAATATTATTTTCATTATTATAAACTGTGTTAATGTTAGCTGCCATTTCTGCCATTTTTATTCTTAATTTTTTTGGTCTAATAATTTCTACCAATTCACAATATTGCATAGCCCAATATTGCATAGCTTTAGGACTAGCATCAATATCGACCCAAATAAATTCGTTATCCGCTTTGATAACCGTAAATGTATTTCCAAACCAATCTACTAAGTCATCAATAATTAGTATCTTACATTTTAATGTAATTTTTTTAATTTCATCAGCAAACATATAAGGTAACGCTGTATCTATTTTGTCAATATCTAAATTTACATTTTTATCAAGTTCTGATTCGGGTTTTCGAACTGAATTTAATTTTTTTATATTAGTGATTTTGTCAATTCTATAATAGCTAATATTGCTATGATTATCGTTGTTACTAATCAAATAATAGTGTTGGTTATGAATAAGTAATTTATATGGATTTACTAAATATTCTTTTTCTCTTTTAGGTACTAATTTTTTATTTATATCATATTGGTTGTAAATAAAATAAACCTGCTTTTCTTCTGAAATAGCCTCATTAAGAATTTCGATATTGTAAAATACTGTTTTGTTATCGGTTTTTTGCCATTGTTTGTTGTAATAAATGCAATTGGTCGTATTGACAAAATATTTACCGCCTTCATCAATAAGTTTATTTATTAGGTCACCAGAATGTTTTTTATCGATGTGTTTTGAAGCAAGCACACTATCAATAAGCAAACTAAGTTCGCTAGATTCAAACTTTCTACTTAATAAATATACACCGTTGTGTCCGACATTTTCGATATCATAACCCGCTTCTTTTAAATAACTTATATTGCGACCTATGGCTTTTCTTTCACAAATGGTGTCAAAATCTTTTTCCATAAACTTAATAATTTGATTTTGAGTAAGGGGATGATTCTCATCACTATATTTTTCTAGTATTTGTAATATTCTTAAAATAAAAAGTTTTTTTGATTCCATTATTTCTCCATATTATTATTTCCTTTATTACTTTTGCACTGATAATGGTACATTTAAAAATCTCGTTTGTCAAGTCCTAATATTTTGTTAATAACTGGGAAATCCTCTTGCCGATTGGTTAAATATTTGGTAAGTAATATCATTACGGTCCAACCAACTGCAAGTAGTGGTAGAATATATATTACCATTTCAAAATTAAATGTACTTGCGGGCATAAGGTTAAACAATCTAGAAAAACCATTCCAACCGACCAAAAATGCAATTATCATTCCTACATATAAAGCCAAATGTAAAGGATTATTTAGTGGTAAGCATACTTTTAGTAGTACACCGAAGGAAATACCTGCAATTATCATAACAGAAATATTTGCTAGTTCGACTGAATTATTAATACCAATAAAGGTATCTAGGATTTGTAAAAGTACCATACTGCTAAATATAGCTAGGGCACCGGGTAAAGCATCATTAAGACAGTTTGTCAAAAATCGTCCCTTAACTAATTCTTTGTTAGGTTCTAGTGCTAGTATCAAACTAGGGAATCCGTAAGCAACCGCTCCAATTAGGGTAAGATGCATAGGTTCAAAAGGATACTCCCCAACAAAAAGGAAGAAAATAGCTAGTATAGTAGCATATATAGTTTTTACAAGGTACAAACTTGCCGTTCGTTGCAAATTATTAATTGTTCGGCGACCTTCAGCAACAATTTTTGGAAGAGAACCAAAATTATTATCTAAAAGTACCAAGTGTGCTACGGTTCTTGATGCATCACTGCCTGAGGCCATAGCAATAGAGCAATCCGCCTCTTTAAGTGCTAGTACATCGTTTACACCATCGCCAGTCATTGCCACAGTATGTCCTTGATTTTTTAGGGCTTTAATTAGTTGCAATTTTTGTTCGGGACTAACTCTACCAAATACTTTATATAAACGACTTGCATTTTCTATATCTTCTTTTGTTTTTAAGGTAGACGCATCTATATAATTTTGGGCATCTCGAACACCAGCTTTTTGAGCAATTGCACTAACTGTAACTGGATTGTCACCTGAAATTACTCGAATATCTACGTCTTGTTCATAAAAATATTGCAAGGTAATAGGTGCTTCTTTTCTTATTTTGTCAGAAATAAGTAAAAATCCAAGCAAATTAATATTATTAGGCTTGTTGTTTTCAATAAATTCATTAGGACTATACGCTATACAAAGAACTCTTTCGCCATTTCTAGAATATTCATTAAGTTTTTCTAGGTAAGGCAAAATTTGGTCTTGCGAAAGTATAAATTCGCTCGCACCCATAATAAAAGTTCCAATTCCGTCAAAGGTCGCCCCACTCCATTTCCTAGCTGATGAGAATGGAACAATATTTGTAGCAACCCAATCAACAGTATTATCCTCACAGAATTCTCTTATGGCATTTGCCGTGGGATTTTTATCTTCAATAACAGTAGTTAGTGCACAAATAACATTATTCAAATTGTGAGTTTGACTAATGTCTATTATTTCATCAAGCTCCATACTACCTTCGGTAATAGTGCCTGTTTTGTCAAGGCAAAGTGTATCTACTCTGGCAAGTGTCTCAATACAATAAAGATCTTGACTTAGTGTTTTGTATTTAGCTAATCGAACAATGCTAGCCGCAAAAACTACACTAGATAAAGCCACCAAACCTTGAGGAATCATGCTTATAGACGATGCTGCCATTTTCAAAATACTATCTGAAAGAGGTATGTTTTGCCATAAATAACTTTTCACGAAAGTTCCTATTCCTAGCGGAATAACGATAAAACTCATTATTTTTATTATTGCTTTTAAGCTTACAGGGATTTCAGCTTTTGTGGACTTAATTACTTTTGCACTGTTACCTAATTTAGTTGCATAATTATTCGCACCTACGTGAGTGACTTTAGCAAAAACTTTGCCACTAATTAAAAAACTGCCAGAAAGCAAAGTATCATCAATTTTTTTAACTACTGCATCGCTTTCGCCTGTTAGCATACTTTCATCAACTTCACACATTCCATCAATAATTTTGCAGTCACTAATTATTTGCCCGCCTGCTTCAATAATTAGTAAATCATCAATAACTACTTGTTCGGTACTAATGGTGGTTTTTTCGCCATCTCGAACAACTGTCGCTTTAGGTTGGGATATAAGTGACAATTTATCTATGGTTTTTTTCGCACGAATTTCTTGAAAAAGTCCAATAAAAGTATTCATTATGATGAGTCCTAAAAACATAATTTGGTTATATTTATGCACCCAAATAATAAGACCTGCCAAAACACAATTTATTATATTAAAAAGTGTAAAAACATTGGAATAAATAATCTCTCCATAACTTTTTGAAGAGATAGTAGATTTTATGTTGACTTTGCCTTCTTTAGTACGGCTATCAACTTTAGCTTTTGTAAGTCCATTTAATTCCATATTAATAAAAATGCCTTAAAGTTTATTTGAATATATTATTATTACATATTCTATAATTAATTATAACAAAATAAGTATACTTATGCAATAGTATAGTTTAGGAAAAAGTAATACAATTTGTTGGTTTGTCAATGATGTTTGACAAATTGGATAAAAATATATTGGGGGCAATCGTTCCAATTCCCCCAAACCCCCTTTCCTCATAATTTTCCCTTTGTTTGTTGTAGGTATTGCAAAGG
>Ga0172378_10003474_pt1 | contig 14797 bp, 18 predicted proteins | sample GrowelOW332metaG_FD_119755 | JGI IMG/M metagenome (GOLD analysis project Ga0172378, IMG submission 119755) | Groundwater microbial communities from an aquifer near a municipal landfill in Southern Ontario, Canada - Pumphouse #3_1 metaG | ecosystem: Environmental > Aquatic > Deep subsurface >... | reverse complement strand
TTTTTAAGTTTTTCTTCGTTGTAGAATCTAGGTCGACGACTACCACCGGTTATTATACCTTTAACATTCTTACTGCCTAAAACTGCGCCTACACCGCCGCGCCGCGACCTGCGGCTCTGTCTTCATTTACGGCGCAAGCGTATTTTACTAAATGTTCGCCAGCAGGGCCTATTACAATTTTGCTTTTAGTCCCACCGATTATTTCTTGTGTTTCGCCTGTTTTTTTGCCACGAAGATGTTCTGCATTAATAAAATCTACTTTTTCGCAATCGACATCTAAATAAACAAATTCATCGCATTTGCCCGTAAGAATTATTGCATCTAATCCGCCACGCTTCATAGCAAGAGCAAAAGTTCCACCACAATTGGAAGAAGTAAGAATTCCTGTTAGGGGGGAAATAGTGCTTATGTTGAAACGAGAACTACTAGGACACCCTGTTCCGTTCAGCGGGCAACTTGATACAACTACTATATTTTTTTCACCTAATGGGTCTATTGGACTTTTTATATAATCATATATAATACGAGCGGCAAAAGTTTTGCCACCCAAAAATAATTTTCTATCTTTATCATTAATCGGATATTCGTTAAAAGTTCTATTTGTAAGGTCGATTTTAAGAACCTTACCTGCGTATGCTCCAAGATTTGTTGCCATATTAGGACCCCTCCCTTTAATTGTGACAATATATTATTATTCTATTACCTTTATATAAAAATATAGTAGCATATTTTGAAATTTTATACAAGATACAATATTTTTACTAAATATTTCCTTAATAAGATAGTAGAATAGATGTTGACAATTTTGCAATATAGTGTTAAAAATATATGTATGTATATATATATAATAATTTTATTGGGGTAGGGTTTGTATAAAAAATTGAATATAAAAAATCGTTGTTTTATAATGACGGTATTAGTTCTAGTAATGGCATTTTGCTTAACATCTTGTTCTGCAAAAGCAATTGCTTATAATAATTATGACTATTTTGGTAGCCCACTTGAAGCTATAGTCTATGGTTCTAGCAAAAATGTAGAAAATTGGGAAAAAGAAACCATTACAATTTTAGAAAATTTAAAAGCAGAATTAGACCCTTCTTATATTCATTCGGATATTTACAATTTTAATAATGCAAAAGATGACGAAAAAGTAGAAATTTCTGCAAATACCTTTATGCTTATAAATCAAGCAAAGCAAATTTATGACTTAACAAACGGTGCGTATAATCCTTGTGTCTATTATTTGGTTGATTTATGGGGTTTTTCTAATGTTGAAAGAGAGAATTATTATGGAAGAACTTGGCAAGGCGAAGGAAAAGAAAGTTATTTACCGCTTCCTAGTGAAGATTATATAAAGGCTTTTACCGAACTTGCGAATTTTGACAAAGTCGAAATCGCAGAAAATGACGGTAAATTCTATTTGGAAAAGAAAAATACGCTTACTACTATTGGTGATAATAATTATTATCTAAAAGTGGATTTAGGCGGACTTATTAAAGGATATGCTACTGACCTTATATTTGAAAAAGCGAATGAAATGGGAATTAATAAGGGATATTTAAGTTATGGCACTAGCAGTATAATTGTAGCTACCAATGATAAAGGTCAAAGTTTTGACCTTACACTAACGAACCCTAGAAAAAATGATATTGATACAAACATTACTTTTGCAAAAATACCAATAAAAAATATTAGCGTGTCTACTAGTGGAGATTATGAAAGATATTATATGGTAGACGGTAATCGTTATTCGCATTTAATAGATGGAAGCACAGGCTATCCAATTAATAATAATGTTTTTTCGGCAACTATATTCTGCAAAAATTCCAGAATAGCCGATATGTTGAGTACAGCACTTATTGTTATGGGTAAAGATAGAGCAATTGAGTTTTTAAAAAGCGATTATTGTGTAAATAATGATATAACAGGTCTATTTACTTATAAAAATGAGGATAAAATTGAGGTGTATAGTACAGCAAACAATATTGAAATTACTAACAGCAATTTTGAATTAGAAAATATAAAATGAAAAAAATAGAAAAAGTTAATAAATCAGTTTTTTTCAAGCCACTTGATATTGCATTTTATGCAATAATTAGTATCTTAATAATTGTACTTTTATGTGTTTTTTTAATACCTAAAAATGAAAATACATTAGAAAAGATAGAAATATATAAGGGTAATGAAGTTATTTACACATATGATTATAACTTATTACAAGGTAATATAGAAAAATTACCTAGCGAAACTTTAATTGAAGAATACGACGAAAATAATTGTCATTATGTCAAAATAATTACTGAGGAAAGTTATAATTTAGTAGAAATCGGAAGTAATTATGCACTAATGAAAGACGCAAACTGTAGTCATTATGCACCGTGTGTAAATAATTTTAGTGCAATAAAAAAAGATGGTGATATAATAGTGTGTATGCCACACCAAATTAAAATTGTTGGAGTAGGTAACAAACAAAATAGTAATGAGGTGAGAATATGACAAAGCACCTAACTACTAGAAAAATTGCACTATTAGGAATTTTTTTAGCAATGGCATTACTTATGTTTGTAGTAGAGAATCTTTTGCCACCACTGATTTTACCTGGAGCAAAATTAGGATTAAGCAATATCTTTGTTTTGCTAACAGTAATATTACTTGGCAATGTGGAGGCAATAATTTTAGTTGTTGCAAAGTGCGTTTTGGGAAGTTTGATAGTAGGCAACCTAACTGCACTAATGTATAGCCTTACGGCAGGATTGGTAAGTGTGACGATAAGCATTGTATTATATAAATTTATCTATCCGAAGATAAGTTTGATATGTATAAGTGTAGTAAGTGCAGTAGTGCATAACTTAATTCAAACAATCGTATTTTGTTTGATAACGAATACCCCTTCTTATTTTATGTTTATCGGGTATTTAGCATTATTCGGAGTGCTAGCCGGTGTAATAACCGGGCTAGTAGTAATTTTATTATTAAAATATGTCCCGACAAAAGTTTATGATAAATTTTTGTCAATAAATAAAGAAAATCAAAATCCATAGGAGGTTTGTGTTGATACAAAAAGATGTTAAGATACTCCAACCAGGTATCCACGTGCCAGACAATAAGCATTATACAGGTGAAAAGGCAGTAGAAATAATGCCCGCATCAAAAAAAGTGTATATATCTATGTCACAAGGCATCGGGGCTCCTGCAAAAGCCATAGTTAATGTAGGAGACAGAGTATTAAAAGGACAAATGATAGCTGAAGCAGGCGGTTTTATTTCAGCCAATATCTATAGTAGTGTGGCAGGAAATGTAACTGAAATAAAAGATATTATAAATTCTTTTAATGTACTAGAAAAATATATTGTTATTGAAAATGACTTTAGCGAAGAAGAATTAAAAATGGAACCGCTAAAAAGTTTTGAAAAAGACGATATAGTAAACAGAGTAAAATTAGCGGGAATAGTCGGTTTAGGCGGTGCAGGATTTCCTACTTCTGTAAAGATGTCACCGAGAAGTAAAGTGGATACTTTAATTCTTGATGGTGCAGAATGCGAACCTTACCTAACTTGTGATTATCAATTAATGCTTACTAAGTATAAAGAAATTGAAGAAGGTGCTCACCTAATAGCGAAAGCATTAGGAGTAACTCGTATAAAGATTGGTATAGAACTTAATAAACCAAAATGTATCGAGCTTTTTCAAAATAATACCGATTTGGAAGTAGTGCCATTGCAAAAGAAATATCCACAAGGCGCTGAGAAAAGCTTGGTATATGTTTGTACAAAAAGAAAAGTACCAGCAGGCAAATTGCCAGCTGATGCGGGTGTAGCTGTACAAAATGTATCAACTTGTTATGCAGTTTACCAAGCGGTTATTAATAACTTACCTTTATATGAAAGAATAATGACAGTAGCAGGAAAAGGTATTAAAGAACCCAAAAATATAATGGTAAAAAATGGTACGCCGACTACTGAAATAATAGAATTTTGCGGTGGTGTCACCGATGAAACAATAAAATTAGTAAGAGGTGGCCCTATGATGGGTAAAGCAATGTATATAATGGACGGCTTTACCAAAAAAATGGATTCAGGCTTGCTTGCACTAACAAAAGAAGAAGCAAATACGCAAATGCCAACTAATTGTATAAATTGTGGTAGATGTGCAAGTGTTTGCCCAATGCATCTTACTCCAATGAATTATGACCATTTTTGTCTTGCAGATAGATATGACAAGGCTAAAGATTATGGAGTTATGAATTGTATAGAATGCGGAAGTTGTGCCTATGTTTGCCCAGCTAAGCGTTCACTTGTTCAAAGCATAGTCGTTTGCAAAACTAAAATTAGAGAGCAAATGAAAAAGGGAGGTAAATAATGGAAAATATTATTGTTAGTGATTCTCCTCATATAAGAAGTCCAAGAACGACTAAAGGTATTATGTTAGATGTACTTATAGCATTGATACCGGCAGTGATTATGGGTTGTGTTTATTTTGGATATAAAGCAGCTATTGTATTAGGAATATCAATGGCAAGTGCGGTAGCTACAGAATTTATTTGGCTATTATGCAAAAAAACCAAACCGAAATATATATTAAAGCAATTTGATTATACTTCTTTGGTAACAGGTTTGCTTTTAGGTTTGACACTTTCTAGTAGTATGCCTTGGTATGTGCCAATGTTTGCATCAGTATTTGCTATAGGTATAGTAAAAATGCTATTTGGCGGTACAGGCAAAAATATTGTTAATCCTGCCATAACCGGTAGAATTTTTGCGGTTATTTCATTCCAAAGTATAATGATAGGCGGTTGGCTTAATACAGCTATAGCGCCCATTGACGGAAATGTAATTACGGGTGGTGCAACAGTGCTTACCGAAATGCTAAATAACGGTAAAAGTGCAATTTATTTAAGTAACCTTGATTTGTTCTTAGGTACAGGTGTTATGGGGTGTATCGGGGAAACAAGTAAACTAGCTTTGTTATTAGGTGGAGTTTATTTGGTAGTAAGAAAAGTTATTGATTGGAAATGGCCAACAATTTATATTCTTGTTACCGGGCTTATGACAGTATTCCTTAATAAATTTGATTTTGCTTATTTCTTACCAAGTATTTTGTCAGGTGGCTTGTTTATTGGTGCAATATTTATGGCAACCGATTATGTAACTAGTCCTCATACAAAAGCAGCAAGATATGCTTATTATATAAGTATAGGTTTATTAACAGCAATTTTGCGTAAAGCTACCCATATGGAAGTGGTTAGTTTTGCTATATTGCTTATGAATTTGATTGTTCCATTGTTTGACCAATGGTTCCGTCCAAGACCTTTTGGTTCTACTCCTTTACGAGAGAGAATACAACAAAAATTTATAAATAAAGGAGGCAAATCAAATGAAAGTAAATGATTTTCTAAAATCTAAAGCTTTTAAGAGCGTAATGGTTCTTATGTGTATTGCTTTGGTGGCGGGTGGTTTGCTTGCTATACTAAGTGATGTGCTTTATGTCAGTGATCAAGAAAGAATAGAAAGGGCAATAAATACAATTTATGGCGAAGAAATCAGCTTTGAAGAATTAGAACTAAGTGATTCGGATAAAACAAACGAGTATGGTTCTATAGATAACGTATATTTGTTAGAAGATGAAAATTATCTAATAAAAGCAACTGGTTTGCACGGATACAAAGACGGTACAGTAACCGTTTGGATAGTTGCAGAATATGATAAAGCTGAATTTTTAGGATTGAAAAAAGTAGTTGTTGCTAGTTATGAAAAGCAAACATTAATGTCTTCATTTACAAATGATTTTTACAAAACATTTTATGATTCAAAAGAAGATGTAATAGGTGGCAAATATTTTGCAGTGACGGAAAGCGAAAATAATATCCAAAATATAACCGGTGGTGCTTCTAAATCCTCAAATGCAATAAATAATGCAGTAGATAGTGGACTTTATTATGTTCGTAATGTAATTGCGAGTGATGGAGGTGAAATATAATGACAACTAAAAGATTTAAGCAAATTGCCAATGATGGCGTAATTAAAAATAACCCTACTTTAAGGCTAGTATTAGGAACTTGCCCTACGCTTGCTCTTTCAACTACAGCAATGAACGGTATTGGTATGGGTCTTGCGGTTATATTTATTCTTACTTGTAGCAATGCAATGATTTCAATGCTTCGTAAAATAATTCCTAATGAAGTTCGTATACCTGCTTTTATATTAATTATTGCTGCTTTTGTAACAATAGTTAGAATGGTATTAGATAAATATATTCCTGCTTTATATGAGTCATTAGGTGTTTATTTACCACTTATAGTAGTAAACTGTATAATACTTGGTAGGGCTGAAAGCTTTGCTAGTAAAAATGCAGTACTAGAAAGTGCATTTGACGGATTATTTACTGGTATAGGTTTTGCAATTGCTATAACGTTAATGGGCATAGTAAGAGAAGCGTTAGGAGCAGGTAGCATATTTGGAATACATGTATGGGATTTCAAAATGGAATTCTTTACCTCAGCTGCCGGTGCTTTCTTTGTATATGGTTTGTTTATAGCAATATTCAATGCAATTTACACTAGTGTAGAAAATAAACAAAGACAAAAATCATTTTTGTTAAAATTAGAATTTGCAAGTAAAAAGGAGGCATAAACACGATGGGAACATTTTTAATGATAATAGTAATGGCAGTATTTGTTAACAACTTTTTACTCGTGCAATTCTTAGGGATATGTCCATTTTTGGGACTTTCTAAAAAATCAAGTAGTGCTCTTGGAATGGGTCTTGCGGTAACCGTAGTTATGACAATAACTTGTTTAATAACGTATCCTATATATTATAAAATCCTAGTTCCACTAGGTTTACAATATTTAGAAATAATAGTATTTATTTTCGTTATTGCCTCTTTAGTTCAAATGATAGAGAAAGTAATTAAAAAGTTTTCAAAGCCACTTTACAATGCAATGGGTATATATTTGCCACTTATTACAACAAATTGTGCTGTACTAGGTGTGGCAGAATTGGTTATTGATAAAGGGCAAATAATGGCAATTCTTGGAGTTGGTTCAATGAATATTGGATTAGCAGCGTTATATGGCTTTTTTGCAGGTATAGGATTTACTTTAGCTATGTATATAATGAGTGGTTTGCGTGACAAAGTAGACTATCTTGACACATCAAAGTCGCTTAAAGGGTTTCCTATGACAATGATGACTGCTTGTTTTATGGCTATGGGTTTTTATGTATTTAACCTAATAGGCTAGTTTATGGAGGTAAACAATTGATGAATAATTTAATATTGGCAACAATAAACTGGGGGAAAGTAGGAATTGTACTAGGTATAATAGCCGGGTTGGCCTTCGTGTTTAGCGTACTCATCTTAATCGTAACTAAGGTTTGTAAAATTGAAGAAGATGAGAAAGTAATGAAAATTTTGGATAAATTAGCTGGTGCTAATTGCGGTGGGTGTGGGCATAGCGGTTGTGAAGGCTTCGCTAAAGCACTTGTAGAAGGTAAAGCTAGTTTGAATGACTGTAATTCAACGGATAAAGAACATAAGGCAGAAATAGCAAAAATAATGGGTATAGAACTTGAAGATGCTGTGCCTACTGTTGCTGTAGTAAGATGTAACGGTGGGAATAAAAGCACAGATAAGTATCATTATTTCGGCAATACCGATTGTAGCAATCAAATGCTATTTATGGGCGGTAAAAAACTTTGCCTAGCTGGTTGCGTAGGTGGCGGAGAATGTCAAAATGTATGTCCAGTAAATGCAATAAAAATAATTAATGGCGTATCAAAGATAGATAAAACTTTGTGTATATCTTGTGGTGCTTGTATTGATAAGTGTCCGAAAGATATTATAGAAAGAATACCTGTAACTGCAAAAGTTTTTATAGCTTGTAGTAGCCATTGTAGAGGTAAAGAAGTAACCACAGCTTGTCAAAACGGTTGTATTGGTTGTGGAATTTGTGCAAAGCAATGCCCTGAAGGTGCAATCACTATGGTAGATAATTTGCCATTAATTGATTATAAAAAATGTACAGGGTGTCTAGTATGCGTAGAAAAATGTCCAAGAAAGTGTATTCATCTTTTCTAAGACAAATATAAAAAAGAGGGAAATTTAGGTGACAAAAACACAAAGTAAAGGTAAAAAACCTATTATTATCACTATAATTGCGATTTGTTCAGTCGCCTTAATTGCTTGGTATGGCTGTGTAGCTTATATTTATTTGCATCATTCATATTCGGGCAATTATAGAGATAATTTAGAGACTAGATATATTGCACATCGTGGTTTGTCATCTGAATATTACCAAAATACAGAAAGTGCATTTTTTAATGCCACACAGCGTCCATTTTTTAGTGGTATAGAATGTGATATTTGGCTAACTTTAGACGGAGTTTGGGTTTGTTGTCACGATAACAATCCCTTTGTGAATAAGTCGATTATGGTTACCGAAAGTAATTATGATGATATAATCGATTTACCATTAGATACTTCTGATGCAACAGTAGATGTTGATATAAGCAAAGCAAAATTGACACCTTTTAGTAAATATTTGAGTGTTTTGCAATATTCTGATAAAAGTGCTTTTATAGAATTAAAACAAGATTATAGTCAAGAAAGTATTGATGAATTAGTCGCTTTAGTACACAAAAAACTCCCTATTTATAGTACTTATTATTGTAGTTTTAATTTAGATATTATAGAAAAGGTACAAAAAAGTGATGAAAGAGTAAACACAATGATGTTTTCAGGTAACGCAATAACTAGCCTTTTTTATATGCGAATGGGTTATAATGTAGGCTATAATAAAAATTTATTAGAAAAAAAACAAGGTAGAATAGAATCTCATCACAAAGAAAATTCTTTTGTTAATGTTTATACAATTAATGATTATGATGAGGCACAAAAATTTGCTGAAATGGGAGTAGATTATATAACAACTGACATAGATTTTAGTAAAGAATAATATTATTAAATAATATAGATTTGGAGGGTAAAAATGGGTATACATAATAATATAGTAAATAAGTTCTGCAAATTCAATGATAATTTAGAAGTAGAGCGTAATAAAAACCGTAAACCAATAGAAGGAATTGTTAAGAATTTAGACATTCCCTATATGGACGATGATAATATTTATCATTTACTTGATGTTTTTTATCCAGAAAATACTAATGGCAAATTACCAATTATCATTGACATACACGGTGGAGGTTGGATTTATGGGACAAAGGCTATTAATTCCCAATATTGTCAAGATTTAGCAAAAGGAGGATTTGTAGTCGTAAATGTTAGTTATCGTTTAATTACTAAGGAAGCAGGCGGGACATTCCCAAATTTTCTTAATGATATTTTTGCTAGCTTTGCTTGGGTGGAAAAAAATATAGAAAGTTTTCACGGCGATACTAATAATGTAATGCTAACTGGTGATAGTGCGGGTGGACATCTAGCAGGTATGGCAATGTCAGTAATTTGTGATGAAAATTTGCAAAATAAGCTTAATCTAAATACATCTCTTAAATTTAGAGCACTTACACTTACTTGTCCTGTTATGTATCTAGATTGTTATGAAAAATTACATTTGCCTATAATAAAATACCTATTTGGTCTTATGTTTGGTGCGGATTGGAAAAAGTCGGAATACAAAAAAATGGGGACAATTTCTAATAATAATTTAGAAAAGTTTCCACCAGTTTTCTTGATATCTAGTTATGGCGATTTTATGAGAAAACAAGTAAAAAAGTTTGAGAATGAGCTTAAAAAGCGTGCAATAGAATACGATATTTGTTTTTTTGAAAAGCAGGATACAAACAAATTAGAACACGTATATAATATAATATTTCCTGAATATAAAGAAAGTATCATTGCTAATGATGCTAGTGTAGAATTTTTTAGGAAATACATAGTTTAGGATAATACATTTGACAAATGATATTATAAACAATATAATTGACATAAATTGTAAAGGTAATGGAGGTTTCCATATGAAGAAAAAGTTAATTTTGCTAGTTGCTCTTATATTAATTTGTAGTGCAAGTTTAGTAGCGTGTAATAGCACGCCAGTACCTGCAGCAGCTTGGGCAGGTTCTGAAGTCCTTAATTATGAAGTTGCTACAACTAGTGGTGAAATAATCGGAAGTATGGTTTGTGAGACAAAAAGAAAACAATCAGCTACATTTTCTAATTTAATTGATGATGTAAATTACGAAAACGCCGATAATAGTTTCAAAATGCATTTAGATACAAATAAAGTAGAAATAACTACGAATATACTTACAAAAGGTTATAACACTTTGGCTATAAAAAAGGTATATGTAGATAAAGAAGATAGTGAAAATAATTATACAGTTGTTGCTTATCATAGTGGCAAATATTTTTATTATACACTAAATGGCGAAGAACAAAATCGTGTTAAAATGTCTTCAGGATATACAGATAGCGAATTTTTATATAATTATTTGCGTTGTTACCAATTAAGTAGTTTACCTACAGATATTAAAATATTAGACCCACTAACAAAAACTATTATTGAAGTTGGTGCAACTAATACCGGACTTACTAAAGTTTTTGAAATAGCTTATCCTAATGGCAATATTTCTATTCAATGTAACGAAGTAGAAATAGCTTTAAATTCAAGTCCAGTAGGAAAACCAATAAAAGTTTATTATACACCAGACCAAGATGAATATAATTTAAGTAGTTTTAGTATGGATGTAAGTAAGAATTTTCCTGTTATGATAATAGAAAACGAAATAACCTATAGACTAACATCAGTTACTATAGCTTAATCATCTTTGGATGCATAAGTAAAAGTAAAATTGCCTATAACTTTAGGTAATAAAATATCAGAATGATTATTTAAACAAGGACTACTGCAAAAATTAAGCTGTAGTCCTTTTGTTTTATTTTCTGGAGTAAGGGCTGCATCATATTCAAAATCTAAAGTGATTGTTTGCTTTTCATTAGGAATAAAATTCGAACTTAAGCTGACTAAATTATCTTCAGAAAATGTGTCGCATAAAATAAAATACATACTTATTTCACGAGTAAGGGTAACATCAAAAGTAATTTGTTTTATTATATAATCGTCTATAGTATCATTATAAATAAAATCAATACGATATACATTATATTGATCCGAAAAATCTTCTTTATATAAATTATATGCTTCTATTTTATTTGTTTCCAAAAAATAATGCTGGTCATCTTCTTTGCCTGTTCCTTTATTTATATTAACAGTTTTTATAGTATTATTTATTTTAGTGCTTACTAAAGTCCCGCTAAAAGTACCATCAGAATTTCGTTGTGATTCAAATTTATTTTCGCAAGAAACAAATAGTCCCATAAAAGTTACTATCATAATTATTAGAAGTAATTTAGTCGTTATTTTTTGTTTATTTATCATTCTCATTTTTATCTACATAAAGTACAGGTTCGTGAGCGGGTAAACTATCACCTAATTTAGCGATGGAATCTTGCAAATAATTGCAAATAATTTCCCTTTGTTTTTTCATAGGTATATTAGGGTCATATTCTATAGGGTCACCAACTACAAGTTGGTGTAATTTTTGTGCACAATATACCGGATAGAATTTTAATAATTTGCCAGTTTTATTATAATAATTTTTGGATACTAATGGAAATCCTCTATTAAATTCATAACTATACTTATTGATTTTGTTCTCCGTACGTTCGGGGAATACAACTTGACTTATTCCATCATTTTTTGTTTCTATGCTTTTACCAAATGTATCATAAATTATTTTAGCAGAATAATGATAAACAGGTATTGGCTCTAATGCACGAAATGTAAGTACAATTATTGGTGTAAGTAAAAAAGCTAACGGATATAGTAGGTGATGGAATTTTATCGATGGAAGAACTTTTGTTTTCAAATGATTCCAACAAGTACTATAAAATAAGAAATAATAATTGCCCCATACCCTAATTTTCGGTTTTTGTAAAAGAAAAGCAATAGGAGCATAAAGTTTAGTATGATTACATACAAAAAATGCGGCTTCGGTATCATCGGGCTTTTCCGTTTTCCATACCAAATCAGTTTTCGGGAAAAATAACCCTATCATAAACCTTGTGAATTTATAGAAAGGATGTATTCTTTTTACTTTAGAATATTGCTTAATAGGACTATAGTATTTTCTCATAAATTGATTATAGCATATACAGTAAATAATGGCAAATAATAAAAATCAATAAAAATATAGGTTTTACTTGAAAAATTATATATTTTGTTGTAATATATATAAAACTAGAATAACTTTTTTAGGAGTAAAAATGGAAAAGAAAAATATTTTGGATGCTCTAAGAGAAAGAGGATTTATCAAACAAACAGTCTATGAAGAAGACTTATATAATCTATTACAAACTACAAGTGTGCCATTTTATATTGGATTTGACCCTACCGCAGATAGTTTGCACGTAGGACATTTTCTAGCACTTATGGCTATGAGTCATATGCAAAAAGCCGGACATAAGCCTATTGTGCTTATTGGCGGCGGTACTGCTATGATTGGTGACCCATCAGGTCGTAGTGATATGAGAAATATGATGACCAAAGAAACTATTGCTTACAATTGTCAATGTTTTAAGGAACAAATGTCAAAATTCTTCTCATTTGAGGGCGATAATGCGGCTATAATGGTAAATAACGCCGATTGGCTATTAGGACTTAATTATGTTGAATTTATTAGAGATATAGGTGCACATTTTTCAGTTAATCGTATGCTAACTGCTGAATGCTTTAAGCAAAGATTAGAAAAAGGACTTAGCTTTTTAGAATTTAACTATATGCTTATGCAAAGTTACGATTTCTTAGTTTTGTACCAAAAATACGGTTGTGCATTGCAATGTGGTGGAGATGACCAATGGAGTAATATTTTAGCGGGTGCTGATTTGATTAGACGCAAAGAGGGCAAGCCTGCTTATGCTATGACATTCGAATTGTTAACAACTTCTGAAGGCAAAAAAATGGGTAAAACTCAAAAGGGTGCAGTATGGCTAGATCCCAAGAAAACAACCCCTTACGAATTTTATCAATATTTCCGCAATGTAGATGATGCTGATGTGAATAAATGTATGCGTTTTCTAACATTTATGGAAATAGATGATATTAAAGAACTTACCCAATATAATGATGAAAGAATGAATATAGCCAAAGAAAAACTTGCTTTTGAAGTAACAAAAATTGTCCACGGTGAAGAAGAAGCAATAAAAGCACAAAATCAAGCTAAAGGTGCATTCGGCGGCAATGCTGATGATATGCCTAGTGTTATCCTTGATATAGAAAGTCGTGACATAGTTGATATTTTACTTGCACTTAATTTAGTTAAGTCAAAAGGCGAAGCAAGAAGATTAATCGATGGTAAAGGTGTAAAAATTAATGAAAATATAGTACCAAGCTTTGATTATATAATAGGCGATTCTGACTATAATAATGGTTTTATTATTCATAAAGGTAAAAAAATTCATATCAAAGTAAGTTACAAATAAATGCAATATTTAACTTTAGATGGAGAATTTTCTAGTAAATATGAAATTCTCCATTCAGTTTTTATATGTCATATTAAAGGGATTTCTTCTTTTGAAGAAGGACTTGAGTATGTATCCAAAATTTCAAAAAAATATAATGATGCTACCCACAATTGTTATGGAATAGTAACAATAAACGGGCAACAAAAATTAAGTGATGATGGCGAGCCTGGCGGTACTGCGGGTATGCCAATTGGTCAAGTAATAAAAATGCAAAATCTAACAAATGTGGTAGCTGTAGTTACTAGATATTTTGGCGGAGTAAAACTTGGCGTAGGTGGACTTGTAAGTGCATACACGCAAAGCGTTGTGGACGCCTTAAAGGTATCAAATATAGTAAGTATGGAATTAAGCAGAGTAGTGAGTGTAAATTTTGATTATGCCTGTTACTCGGCGTTTTTGAATTTCCTTAATGGTATTAAAAGCAAGGTATTAGATACAGTATTTGATAATGAAGTAACATTACAATTTGCTTTCCCTGTAGAATTGGAAAATCAAATATCTAATAAAATTGCAGAATTAACTTCGGGCAAAAGTGAATTAATTTTTGAAACAGAAAATAAATATTATAAATATTAAAAAAAATTTTAACATAAACAAAAAAGCTACAAGTAAATTTAATTTTTAGCTATAAGAAATTAATTTTAACGTCCGATAATGTAATCAATTGAACAACTAAAATATTCAGCTAGGACTAGAAGATTATCAATAGTTGGCATGCGGACACCATTATACCAATCATCAACGCTTTGTTTTGCTAATTTGGTATCTTTTTTAACTCGGTATCTTGTGCAATTATGTTCTTTTAGCAACTCTTGAAAACGAATTGAAAAAGGTTTATCTTCTTTATTAAAAGACATAGATGTATCTTCGGATAATCCTACAAGATAATCTAAAGAACAATTAAAATAATTTGCTAATCGAATAGCATTAGGAGAGGAAGGTATATACTCTTTTCTTAGATATTTGTATATCAATGAAAGGTCAACACCTAACGCTTTTGACAAAGCTTCTGGTGTTGTTTTGTTATCGAACATTAGCTCGTTGAGCCTTTCGGCAAATATTGGCAAATTAACCATAAGTAAATCCTCCATTACTAATAATTATGCCCAACAAGTTCCAAAAATACTTGCATTAGGAATATGTTAGGACTATAATTAAGTTAATAACATAAGATGGTGCAGTATGGAAAACAAATTGATTTATTCAATTGGAGAAGTCTTGATTATGAAGATAGAGGATATAGAGAATATTACTTATCCAA
>Ga0172378_10003473_pt1 | contig 14798 bp, 16 predicted proteins | sample GrowelOW332metaG_FD_119755 | JGI IMG/M metagenome (GOLD analysis project Ga0172378, IMG submission 119755) | Groundwater microbial communities from an aquifer near a municipal landfill in Southern Ontario, Canada - Pumphouse #3_1 metaG | ecosystem: Environmental > Aquatic > Deep subsurface >... | reverse complement strand
GCGATTCGCTTGCCGCTGAATTCAGCAGCGAGACCGACATTCCCATCGAGATGCTGGGCGTGCCGTCCACCACCTACACGTCAACGAACAGCGCCGAAGCCGCAACGGAGAACCTTGTCGCGGCAGCCGAGGATATGGACGATGACGCGAAGAACACCTTGGCGACGATTGGCCGTCTCGCTTTAGCGGTGGCAGGAAACACCACACCGGATGCGCTCACGGACGAACAAAGAGACATCACGGCGATGTTCAAGCCGGAACGATTCTTGTCCGATGCAGCGCAAGCGGACGCATGGACGAAGCTCGCGGGTGCTGTCGTGCAGGGTTCATGGCTAACCGATTCTCGCGTGTTCTGGGAGCGTCAGGGACTCGATGCGGCCACCATCGACCGCCTCATGTCCGACAAGCGCAGGAACGCGGCAGGAAGCCGCATAGAGCAGATGGCGGCGGAAATGGCAGGCAAGAACAATGGATCGTAAGGTGTTCGATGATTACGACGCGCTCATCAAGGCGCAAGCGAACGAAGCCATGGCCAAGATCAACGATTTTGCTTCACAGCTCGATTACGGCGACACGGCTGAATCACGTGGGTTCGCAAAAGAGATGTTGCAAGATTACGCCTACGATTGCGTTACCACATACGGTGACAACGCCGCAGAGATATCAGCACGTTATTATGACCAGCTCGCAAGCGAAGCAGGCGCGAACGTCCCGAATGCGATTCTTGCGAACATGCCGACAAGGGCGCAGACAGACGCGAACGTAGCCTATGCCTCGCGCTCCATGTGGAACACGGATGCAGATGGAAAATGCCAAGCGGTCGATTCGTCGGTGGGCGCAGGAATCGCGCAATCCGTCTACGGCCATGTGTCGCGTATGGCGAACAACACCATGATGAACAACGCAGCGCGAGACAACGTGCGATGGGCGAGGGTTCCGACCGGAAAGAGCACGTGTGCGTTCTGCATGCTGCTTGCGTCTCGCGGCTTCGTCTACCATTCCGAGCAGACGGCGCTCTTCAAGTCGCTCATGGGTCGATACCATGATAAATGTGACTGTGTCGCTCTTAGTTGTTTCGACGACGACCCGTCGCTCGACGGCTACGACCCCGATGAGATGTACGACCAGTACGACGAGGCTGCTAAGCAAATTCCTGATTCGCAAACGCGGGCAAGCTGGAATGGCCTCACGAAGCAGGAACAGGCATCGTACGGCAAGGAGACACGCGATATGAAGGACGCATACAACAACTACCGGCTCCACGCGATCACCGCGCAGATGCGCGAGATGTACGGATTGAGCTAGAGGAGGAATCATGGCTATATGCGACAACAGGAAACTGATGGACAAGGTACTTGCCGATCTTCTGAAGACCCTCGGATACATTGCTCTCAATGCAGAAGCGATAATCGGTGACATGGATTCGGTTTACATCGCCGAGCACGGATTGAACATCTCGTTCGAGGTGCTTCCAGAAGACGGTCTCTCTACCGTGAAAGTCGAGAAAGAATTAATCGTTATTAACAAGTAGCAATCACCATATTCCAGGAATCAGGCCACCTACGGGTTGCTTTTTTCATGCCCGAAAACGGGCGCACGCAGCGGTTGCGGTCAAAGCCGCCATACACCCCGGAAAGACGGGAGAAAGGGGCGAACGATGCCCGAACAGAACACAGAACCGACCCCTGCCGAACCGGCAGCGAACCCGACCGAACCCAAGACATTCACGCAAGAGCAGGTGGAAAGCATGATCCGCGAGCGCGTAGCCCACGTGAAGCATGAGGCACCGAGCGATTACGAGGAGTTAAAGGCGAAGGCCGCGAAATACGACGAAACGGAAGAGGCTAACAAAACGGAGCTTGAAAAAGCCAAGGAAGAGGCCGAAAAGGCCAAGGCCGAGGCTGCAACGCTCAAAGCCGAATCCGAGCGTCGGCAAATCATCGACAAGGTAAGCACCGAAACGGGCGTCCCCGCGTCTGTGTTGTCGCGCATGACCGGCAATGACGAAGAGGAAATGACGGCGAACGCAGAAGCGATTAAAGCCGGCATCCCTGCATATCCGTCTGTCCAAGCGGGAAAGCCGAATCCGCCAACGATGACGAAAGACCAAATTCTAGCAATCGAAAACGAGCGGGAGAGGAAAGCGGCTATTTCCGCCCATCTCGACCTGTTCAAGTAAGGAGAAAAACAATGGCAGCAGAAACAGGACTCATCGGGTTCGCAGACCTCGCACGCGTGCAGGACGTCGAATTTGTGAACAAGTTCGACGGCAACATCAACAAGCTCATGGAGGTGCTGGGAATCGTCCAGCCCATCACCATGGCACCCGGCACGCAGCTGAAGATCTACAAGACTTCCGGCACGCTGCAGAACGCAGCGGCTGGAGCTGGCACGTGGGAAGCATCCACGGCATACGCAGCGGGCGACCGCGTCGTCGTCGGATTCGACGTGTATGAGGTCACCACGGCGGGAACGTCCGGCTCGTCGGCTCCGACATGGGCTAAAACAGGCTCCGTTTCGGACGGCTCGACCCTCAAGTGGGGATACGTGTCAAGCAAGTTCGACACCAACGTCGCCGAAGGCGACACCATCCCGTTGAGCGAGTACACAAACGAGGTCGCCGCAACTCCCACCATCACGTACGGCAAGTTCCGCAAGGCGACCTCCATGGAGGCCATCCAGTCTCGCGGATACGACCAGGCCGTGACCTCGACCGACAACAAGATGGTGCGCGACATCCAGAAGGGCATCCGCACCAGCATCTACACGTTCCTCGGAACCGGCACCGGCACCGCGACCGGCACCACGTTCCAGAAGGCGCTCGCGAACGCATGGGCGGCTCTCGACGTCAAGTTCGAGGATGACGACGCAACTCCCGTCTACTTCGTGAACCCGCTTGACATCGCCGATTATCTCGGCACCGCAGCGGTAACGTTGCAGACCGCGTTCGGCTTCTCTTACATCGAGAACTTCCTCGGTTTGGGTACTGTCATCGTGGCATCCGACGTGCCCGCGAAGAGCATCTACGCCACCGCAAAGGAGAACATCAACCTCTACAACGCCGACCTTGCCGGTCTGACCGGGTTCGAGATGTACTCCGACGAGACCGGCCTCATCGCCGTCGCGCATGACGCCGTGCTCAAGAACGCCACGCTCGAGACCGTCGCGTACACCGGACTCGGGCTGTTTCCCGAGTATCTCGACCGTATCGTCAAGTCCACGATTGCGGCGGCTTAGTGCCTGTCTATACCGTCACCACCAAAAAAAACGCTCCCGGTGCGTGGCATGACAATGTAGAAAACGTGCAGCGCGAACCCGGTACGTCCTACGAGACAGACCAGGAACGCGCCGAGCAGGTAAAGGAGCGTCTGCCCGAATACGTGGATATCCACGAAAAGGCGGTGCCTAAGAAGGCAGCGCCACGAAAGAGGACGCCTAAGAAGACCACAGCCGAATAAGGAGAGTGCGTCATGGCATATGCGACTATCGACGACGTGGAAGCCTATTGGCACACGCTCAATGCTTCCGAACAGACCCGTGCCACGGCGTTGCTGGACTATGCGGCGCTGTTCGTCGATTCGAAGTGCACCGTTTCCGACGCTCTCGAACCAGCGGCGAAATACGTCTCCTGCGACATGGTGAAAACGGCCATGGCCGCAGGGGACGGCCCCGCCGTGACGGCGTTCTCGCAAACTGGTGGGCCATATTCGGCAAACGCGACGTTCGCGAACCCAACAGGTGATCTGTACTGGAAATCGCAATATAACGATCTGCTGGGGATCAGTGGAATGGGCGCGGCATGTATCAGGCCAAGCACGGCAGCTGATAGGGCGGTGACCTGATGCAGCTAATCAATGGAATCACGGTCACCGTCTCGCATCCGGGAACACAAACGAGCACCGACGACATGGGCGAACCGGTATACGGGCCGCCTGTAGACGAGGCCGTGGACAACGTTCTTTTCGACCCCACGGCGGCCTCGAACCTATCCGATGCACTTCGCTTGAAGAACATCGAAGTTGATGCTGATTTCCATTTTCCCAAGTCATACGCGGAAAGTCTGCGTGGTTGCTCCATTGCCTATGGCGGCCATACCTATTCGGTAATCGGAGACATTCGCCGATACATCGAAGCGGACACCCCGGGCGTGTGGAACGGCATCGCGTCGGCGAAGGAGGTCTCATGAGCACTCGTTTCGTGCCGAATCCTAGCGGCATCAAAGCGGCCTTTTCCACGCCTGAATGCTTCGCGGCAACAAAGAAAATCGCGGATGGAATCGCTGCAAAAGCGAACGGCATGGCTGAAGCGAACATGCTTCATGGAGAACGCCTCGAACTTCCTGCTTATGTGGCACATAGGGGAGCTGATTCAGATGTCGGCATATCCAACGTGTCTACTGCATCGTATATCGGCCGCCTCGACAACTCGAAGAACCACACGCTGCAGAAGGCCGGTGGGGTCTGATGCTCAACATCGAGGGCGTTCTTCGGGCGTATCTGCAAGACAAGCTAGGCGCACCCTGCTACGTCTCGGTTCCGGCTGACCCGCCGGCACGTTTCGCGGTCATCGACCGCACTGGCGGCAACTGGGAATCACCGATTCACGGGTCAGTAACCGTCGTCGTGGACTACTGGGGAGATGGGCGCAGCGATTCAGAGCACCTAGCAGACGCGGGAGACAAGCTCATGCAGCGTGATTTTGCTTGCGAGCAGGGTATAGCGAACGTCGAACCAAACAACATATCGGTTCACTACCCGGACGTTGCCAGCGGTCGCGAACGCTACGAATCCACCTACATCATCACAACATACGAATACTAAGGAGTAAAACATGACGGAAAGCGCAATCAACACCGCTAATATTTCCGTGTCGCAACCCGTATCTACGGGCGGCATCATCTTTCGAGCACCGAAGGGCACGGCGTTGCCGACCGATGCATCGACCGCGCTCGAAGCTGCCTACGAAAGCCTCGGAGATATCGGCGAGGATGGATTTACCGAATCCACCAAAGCAGACTCAAACGACTTCAAGGATATGGCCGGAAACATCGTCTTGTCGGTCAGCGGGAACAAATCTCGGAGCTTCAAAACGACGTTTATCGAGGCTAAACGTGTCCCTTTGCTGAAGTTCGTCTATGGGGATTCCAACGTCGAAGTAGAAGCTACCACGTCGGCGCTGAAAAGCGTGAACATGTCGAACGCAGACCAGCCGGAATGCATCATCGTCGCAGAAGAACTCATGAGCGACGGTACGAAACGCCGCACTGTTTTCGACCGCGCCAAGGCTTCTGACTGGGACGATGTCGATCACCAGAAGGGCAAGCTGCTCTCTTACGGCATGACGATCAAGCTGCTCGACAACGGCAACAACAGCGCCGGGCATATCTATTTCGCAGCACCAGCAAACGCATAAGCAAGCGCATAAGCATGATAGTACCGAGGCGGCCCCCATGTGGGGCCGCTGTCCATTTGGAGGCAGGAATTGAGACACGAAGCAATGATGGAGATGTCCAAAAGCGAACTCGACGAATACGCCACGGCACTGGGGATTGATACGTCAGGTCAGAAGACCATAGCTACGAAAGTGGATTTGATCGAGAAGAAACGCGGGAAGACCGCCGATATCGATGTGCTGGGCATGACCGTCACCATCCCGATCAAGCGGCTCCATGACAAGCGCGTCTCCGACCTCGTGGCGAAACGCCCCATGACGGATGCAGATGCCGAAGCACTGCTATTCCTGCTTCTCGGCGACGATCAGGTGCAGGCGCTCTACAATCGTGTCACGGACGATGATGGGACAATCGATGTCGATGCGCTGGGTCTTTCGATGGCGCGCATCATGGAATCGGACGACCTAAAAAACTTCTGACGCTCGCGCGCCTCGAAGATGGGCATATCCGCGAGCTGAGGCATGATTTCCGAGCCGCATACGGCGTCTCATACGATGACGTGCAGGCGGAAGAAGCCATCGACCTGATCCTCACGCTCGGGGCGGGAACGGCATACATGACCGCATTGAATCCAGCTAATGCGTGGAGCATCGCAGAACATCAATCGGCTAATCTCTACGACCTGCTGAGCATCATCAACTGGCGTCTGATGCGATATGCAGGGCCGAAGCAGTACGCACCGGCGCCGATACCACGTCCCGGTGATGCCAGACGCAAAGCCAGACAACAGGCCATATCACAGGAGAGAGCCGCGTCTGTGGCCGCGAAACTCAAGAACACGAAATGGGAGGATGTCTGATGTCCGGAGCCAACATAGGTACCGCATACATGACGGTATCGCCCAGGTTCTCGAACCTGGGAAAGTCCGTGAACGACGCTCTCGGCAGCGTCGATACCACATCCTCCGGCGTGAAGATGGGGCGCGGCGTCTCGGAGGGTTTCGAGACCGGTACAAAAGGGCTTGCGACCTCGGGGGCGCTCATGGGCGTCTTCGGCGCCATCACCTCGAAGGCCATGGACATGATATCGTCCTCCGTGAGCGGTGCCGCATCCCGTATGGACACGCTGAACAACTACCCGCGCGACATGCAGGCGCTCGGATACTCGGCGGACGACGCGCAGTCGTCCATCTCGAAGATGAGCGAGCATCTGACGGGATTGCCCACCGCGCTGGACGACATGACCTCCACGGTGCAGGGGATATCCGCCATCACGGGCGACCTCAGCGAGGCGACGGACGTCGGGCTTGCGCTGAACGACATGCTGCTCGCATCCGGAACGTCCACCGGGAACGCGTCGCTCGCGGCAGAGCAGTTCCGCCAGATACTCTCCCGAGGGACTCCTGACCTGCAAAGCTGGCGTTCGCTCACGACCGCGATGCCCGGGCAGATGAAGCAGCTCGCGGATAACATGCTCGGAGCCGGTTCGTCGGCAGACGACCTCTACACGGCGCTCGGCGGCGGCGGAGCGGAAGCCACCATCACGACGCAGCAGCTAATGGACGCCATGGTCGAAATGGACTCCACGAGCACGGACAGCTTCACGAACTTCTCCGAACAGGCGAAGAACGCCACTGGCGGAGTTCAGACCAGCTTCGAGAACATGAAGACCCACATAACGCGCGGACTCGCCGACGTGCTGGATTCGATCGGAACAGACACCATCAAGACGGCTGCGAATGGAGTCGGCACGGCGTTCGAGGGCGCGCTCAATTCCGTCGGAGACGCCGTGAGCACGTTCAAGCCGTACATCGACGACTTCATGGGGTGGATGGGCGACTCGTGGGGAACGATATCGTCCGTCGCGGGCGACTTGTCGAGAACCGTGATGCCCGCCGTCACCGGGATGCTCGACGCGGTTGAGAAGATCGGGCCGAAGTCGGGCCCCGCAATAGCCGGTCTGCTCGGGCTTGCCGGTGCGTTCAAGGGCATAAACGCGCTGTCGGGAGCGGTGAGCGGAACGTCTGGCGTGCTAAGCGCGTTCGGAGGAGTCGCGAAGACCATGAGCAGTTCGCTCGGCACCCTCTCGAAGGCCATGGGCACCAGCGGAAAGATAGCCGGGCTGCTCGGAAGCTCGATGGGCGGACCGCTCGTGCTCGGAATCATGGCTGCGGTGGCCGCAATCGGGTTCATCGTGTCCGCCGTGATGGACGCGAACGAGAAATCCGAGGATTACAGGAAGTCCACAGAGGGGCTTTCGGAGGCGGTCGAGAGGTCGATAGAACCCGTCGAGGACTCGGCTGGCGCATACGATAGCCTGAACAGGTCCGTCGGGGACAGCGCCACCAGCATCATCGACGTGAAGGACAGGCTGGAAGACGCGACGCAGGCGCACATGAACCTCGTCGACTCGATCAACTCGCGCACGTCCGAAATGCAATCGAACGTCGGGCTGTTGCAGACGTACCGCGACACCATAGCGGAGTACGCCGACAAGTCGGACCTGAGCACGACCAAGCAGGCGGAGCTTAAGATAGCCGTCGATGGGGTCAACGAGGCTTGCGGAACGCAGTACAAGGTGGTTGACGCCGCGCAGGGCAAGATATCGGACGAGAACGGCGTCATACAGGAGAACACCGACAAGATAAACGACAACATCGACGCGAGAATCAACCAGTTGAAGTCGGAAGCCTTGCAGGAGAACTACAAGGACCTCTACAAGCAGCAGATAGACGACCTGAAGAACCTCAAGAATGCACAGGACGAGCAGGCGACGGCGCAGAAGAAGTACGACGACGCCAATGCGGAGGTAGACGCGCACCCGTGGTGGGCGGACTACGACGCCATGGCCAAGGCTAATTCCGAGCTCAACGACGCGAACAAGTACCTAGACGATGCGAAGGACAAGTACGACTACGCCACCGACGCGATGGGCGACACGTACGACGCGATGGTCGCGCTTGGAAGCGGAGCAAGCACAATATCCGCTAAGATAACGTCCATGGGGTCCGACGTGGCCGGCACGCTAGACGACATGGGCCTGAACGTTGACGAGCTTTCGTCGAATCTCATGGACGCCGGAGTCAGCGCCGACGACATGAAGGACATATCGTCCGCAGATTTCAACGAGATGCTCAAGAGCTGCGGAGGGGACATCGAGTCGCTGTCCAAGATGATATCCGCATACAACATGACGCCGATAGCGAACAAGGACGGGAGCATAAACATCGACTCGTTCCAGCTAAGCGACGCGCAGGGAATGGTATACACGTGGAACGGTTCGGAGCTGCTCGACAAGGACGGGAACGCCGCGATAGACGGAACGTCGCTCATCGACTCGCAGGGCAACCTGTGGACATGGAACGACTCCTCCCTGTACGACAAGAACGGCCACGCGTGGATAGACGATGGCGTTCCGGCGTCGCAGGAGAACCTGAACACGTGGAACAGCTCGACGTTGCAGCACAAGCAGGGTTCCGGGGACATCACGGACTATATGAGCAACGGAATAGAAAAGAAGAACGAGTGGAACGAGAGCGGCCTGTCAGACTGGGTGGGTTCCGGCACGATCAACATCGTGAAGACCGTGTCGGAGTTCTTCTCCGGCTCTTCGGGGAACGCGGCTGGCGGTTTCAGGCTGAACGCGGCGGGCGGGTACCGGTACCACGGCTCCGGTGCGATAGCCACGAGGGCTGTTCCTCTTGACATAGTGGGCGAGGACGGCGCGGAGGCCATCGTGCCGCTGACCAACCGCAAGTACTCGCTGCCATTCGCCAAGACGCTCGCAGACCAGATGGAGTCTTTCGGGGACGTCGTCTACAACATCCGCATCGGAGACATCACCTACAACGACGACTCCGCAATCGGGGCCGCGACGAAGAACTACATTCAGCGGCTCGTCACCTTGGGGGCGATGTAGCATGGCGCTCGAAGATGGAATCTACCGCGTCAACACGTGGCTGGCCGACGCCGACGAGGCTGGGCAGGGATGGGACATCGAGAACGGGTCCACATCTGACAACGCGTGCGTGTGGCTCATCCACGACAACGACACTCTGGCACAGATATTCCAGGTCTCGACAGTGACCGTCGGTTCGACGTCCTACAGGCAGTTCGCGAACCTCAAATCAGGCAAGGTGCTCGAAGCCTACTCGGGCAATGCAGTGTCCGGAGGTTCGGTCACGCAGTTCAGGCGATGGGACCCGACGGCGTACGCCGACAACGCGGCAGGGCAGATGTGGACGGTCTCCGACACCGGAGATACCGAGACCGTGAACGGCACCGAATATCCGCTCTACAAGATATCGTCCAGAAAGGACGCGTCAGTCGTCATGGACTGCTACGGCGGATCGTCCGCAGACATGACGAAGGTGTGGCTCTACCGCGACTGGGGGTCCGCAGACGGGTACGCAGCGCAGCGATGGGTGTTCCACAGGGACTCCGATCTGTCATCGGCGCTCCCGGTCCCGTGCTCCGTCGGAAGGTCGTCGGCGGACGGCGATGCTCCGACCACCGGTGCGATGAGCGTGCAATCCGCGTCGGCGACGCTGAACCCGTCGTTCGTGTGCGCGTCAGGCGGTTTCCAGCTCCGGTACCGGAGACGGTTCCGCAAGTCTGGAACGGACTCGTGGACGGCATGGGGGAGCTGGACGTCTCCGTCCGGCTCAACAGCGGAGTTCGGATGGGGCGACCCGTGGTCTGCATCGTTCTCGTCGTCGCAGCCGAACGGGAACCAACGTTGCCCGACGGCCATCTCGTGCGGATACGACCTGACCGCATACGATTCTTCGGAGATGCAGGTGTGCGTGCGCAGGTTCGACGCGACCGGCCACGCGTACGGTGCGGCGCACGGCGGGTGCGCGACAGAGACGACGAGCGTCGTATGGATGCCGACCGTGACGCTCGGGGCAGTCGGATACGGGCCGGACGGCCTCACGATAGGGTACTCGACCGACTGGACGCGCGGAGGCAACTCGATAGCGTCGCTGTCGGCGTCCGTCGGAGGCAGCACGCTGTTCGACGGGCTGTCGTTCGACGGGCTTCCCGCGTCCGGGCATGTGACCGTCCCTCCGTCATCGCTCGCGTCAACTCCGGCAGACGGGGCATCGATATCGTTATCGTTCTCGTTCTCGACGCTCGACGGAACGTTCTACGGGTACGCGCTCTCCGGAACCGTCGCGCACGATGCGGACGGCGGAATATCGCTGTCTCCCACGTACCGCGAGATAGACGGCAAGCTGCTACAGGTGACGCTGCCCGCCTATGCGGGATGCTCCGTCTGGATGGAGAGGACGCGCGACGGGAGGACTGACCTCGTGGATGCCGAGCATTCGACGTCAACGACATGGGTTCTCGCGCCGCCTCTGAACGAATCTCCTCACATATTCATATCGGCTCGCAAGTCCGACGGGACGTGGGGGGTTCGAGACGACCGTCCGGATGCCATCTCGTGCAGCGATTGCGTGTGGAACTGGGACGGCGGGCACGCGTTCCTGCGCTACGGCTCCGGATCGGCTCCGTCTGAATCCCACTCGCTCGAACGCGACTCGACGACCGTCCAGCCGAACGGGAGCGACTTCGGCGTCACGATTTTCAACCACGTGTCCAAGCGTTCCATATCCGTGTCCGGGACAGCCGTCCACGGCGACACGGGGGCGGACGTGCCGGATTTCGAGGCGCTCTCGACATGCGATTACGCGACGTTCCGAACGCCGTACGGGTTCACGTCTCCGGTGGCGGTGAAGAAGGTGTCGTTCGACCACGGCGTGTCGTCAGACGATGTTTCGATCGATATGGAGGAGCAGTCGTGACGAGATGGACGGACACGCGCAGGTCAGACCGGTTCGAGTTCGTGCTCATCGACCCGATGGACATAGAATCGGTGCGCGGCACGCTCGACGGAGTGAAGCTTGACGGCTCGTCTGTCACGATAGGATACGACACAGATGAGCGCATCTCGGCATCGCTGGCGGTATGCGGGCAGACCGGTATCGGAGACTCGCTCGTGCGTATAGTCCACCACGTGGACGCGTGGGGGTATTCGCGAGAGCTCGGGACGTTCTTCGTCCGGAGCGACGATTCGGACCGATCGAACGGCGTGAGGTCGGGCACCGTGGAGCTGAAATCGGCGATATACGGCATCGAGGACGACCTGCTCCCGTTCCACTACTCGATACCGGACGGGCGGTACACGGGCGCCGCGACCGACGACCTGCTCGGCAGGACGGGGAGGCCGTACCGCGTGCAGCCCGACGCATATGACAGGCGGTATGGCTCGGCCACGGTCTACGACGTCGGGACGTCCGTGCTCTCGATACTCCTCGACATCTGCTCGACCGGCGGGAACCGCCTCGACGTGGACGGCCACGGAAGGCTCGTCGTCGCAAGATACGTCAACCCATCCGCTAAGACGCCCATATGGGCGTTCTCCGACGACGACTCCATGGTATGCGGCGGCATCTCGGAGTCGTCCAGCTCGCGCACGTCGGCCGGGCGCTCTATCGTGACCGGAAAGGACGGGGACTCGGAGTACACCGCATATGCGGACGCGCGACCGGGTTCGGCCACGTCATCGTCGCGCAGGGGGCGGATGGTCGGAGTGCTCCACTCGGAGTCGTCCGTGACGTCTCAATCGCAGGCGCAGTCGCTGGCGGGCTCGTACCTGTCGTCCGACAGCGCGGCGACGGTGGAGCACTCGTTCACCACGCGCTACGTCCCGCTGCAAGGCGGAGACGCGGTGACGCTGGACATGGGGGACGGCCCGGTGAAGTGCGCCGTGCGCAACGTCGAGTTGGACCTGCACGACATGACCGAGAAGATAACGGCGAAGGAGGTGTAGCGGATGGACGATATCGACATCGCTCAGAAGCTTTTCAAGCGCGAGACGGTCAAGCAGCAGACGACGACGGCGACGGCGATGGCGCGGTCGGACTCGGCAGGCGGAACGGTGGACGTGTATCTCGATGGAGAAGAGATGACCGTGCCGACCACATGCGCCGTCGTCGCAGGCGATTCGGTGCAGGTGACCATAGTCTCCAACTCGCCCACCGTCACGGGGGTGGTAGGCGGCGGCGACCGCACTAAAGGCATCGTAAGCATGGCGCAAACGACCGCAATCGAGGCTGCAAAAACAGCAAAGGACGCAGCGACCATCACCATCACCTCCACGCACGGCTCCGTGTTCAAAGACAATGCAATCGCGACATCGTTAAACGTCTCGGTATTTCAGCCAGGTGGCACACGGATCGAAACCCAAGCCGCGCTAGAAGCGGCGTTTGGCCATACGGCACGTATCGAGTGGAGGTGGCGCAAAAACACCGATGACGAGTGGAGAACCATCGTCTCAACGGATAGCAGATTGTCGAACAACGGATTTAGCCTGGCAATCACACCGGAAGACGTGGATGAAAGAACAAGTTTTGAAGCAATCATGGAAACAGATTAGAAAGGATCGCAGATGTCGGCCGTTAAAGCAGTAGGACAAATAGATATAGTCGATGTGACAGATGCCTATAACGTGATCCTCACGTCCGAGGCGCACACTTTCCCCGGCACAACGTCGGCAGCAGTGGCAGGTAGTACTACCACGCAGATTATCGCCATGCGCGGTGCAACGCAGATTGCCGCGAGCGTCGATTTGTCGGCGGTGACCACGCCTACGGGTGTGACTGTCACCAAAGACACAGACGCGACAGAACCCACGCTTACTATCACGGTGAGCACGGCGGTAACGACGGCAGGAACGGTGACAATCCCGGTTTACATCGCCGACGGCGATGTAACGATTAACAAGGTGTTTTCGTTCGCGATCGCATTTGTGGGCGCGGCTGGCGGCACGGGCGCAAAGGGCGACACAGGAGCTACGGGGGCTACAGGCGCAGCGGGTGCCGATGCTTTATCGCTTGTCGTTACGTCGAGCGCCGGAACTATTTTCAAAAACTCGTCCATCGTCACCACATTCACCGCGCATGTATTCAAGGGCGCGACCGAACTTACGTCTAGTACAACTCCAACTCTGGCAAGCCAAGGGACGATCAATTGGTATAAGGATGGAGCAACAACCCCCGTCGGCACAGGTCAGACACTCTCAATCTCTGCTGGGACAGTGACCAGCAAAGCTAGCTATGTTGCAAAGTTGGAGGGATAAACTATGGCCGTCAAAGCACAGGGCAGCATAACGGTGGCTGTGCTCACGGCGGTATCGTCATCGACGCGGTATTACTTGCTGCAATCCTCGACGCTATCCACGCCCGCAAAGCCGACGGCAAACCCACCAGGGGGAACGTGGTCATCGACTGAACCGACGTATTCCAGCGGCTCCACGAACTCGCTTTACACCTGCGATCTTACCGTATTTTCTGATGACACATATTCATACTCTGCTGTGAGTTTGTCATCGAGCTACGAGGCGGCGAAAGCAGCTTACAACAAGGCGGCGGCGGCGCAGGCGGCGGCCGATGCCAACGAGACGGCTCTGAACGCCTTCAAGGCCGACGCGGCGAACACCTACGAGACGCAGGTGAACGCGTCCAAGTCGATAAGCGACCTCACGGCGAGCGTCGCAAGCACCTACGCCACCAAGACCACGGTTCAATCGGTGAGCGACGCGGCAAGCGCGGCGCAGTCCACGGCGGACACCGCATCGTCCAAAGCCGACACAGCCCAGAACAGCTCCAACACCAACGCGAACGATTTGGCAAACTACATCACGAGCAACGGCGCTAAGATCAACGACCTGCAATCGCAGATAGACGGCAGCATCCAAACGTGGTTCTACGAGGTTGCCCCGAGCGACACGACGGAGCCGACGAGCGAGTGGACAACCACCGCGCTCAAGAACAACCATCTTGGCGACCTGTACTACGACACGGTGAGCGGATATTGCTACAGGTGGCAGGTGGCTAACAACACCTACTCGTGGCAGCGCATAACCGACGTGGACGTGACAAAGGCTCTCGCGGACGCGGCGGCGGCGCAGGATACGGCAGACCACAAGCGCCGTGTGTTCGTCGCGACACCGACCACTCCATACGACGTGGGCGACCTGTGGGTTTCCACCGACCTCATGCGCTGTCAGATAGCCAAGACTTCGGCGCAGTCATACGACGCGGCGGACTGGACGGTGGCGGCACTCAATGCAAGCGTGACCGAAAACTACGCGACGAAGAGCGAACTGTCCGCCACCGATTCCGAACTACAGGCGAGTGTCACGGACAGCTACACCAACTCGAAGAGCTACACGGATGGCAAGATAACGACGGAACAGACAGACCGCAACGCCGCCATCACTGCAAAGGCCGACGAGATAAGCACGACTGTTAACAACACCTACGCAAAGACGGTATCGAAGGGCGAGCAGCTTATAACCAACGGCACCGGTATGATGGGAGACAACACCAACTTCTCCT
>Ga0172378_10003472_pt1 | contig 14805 bp, 6 predicted proteins | sample GrowelOW332metaG_FD_119755 | JGI IMG/M metagenome (GOLD analysis project Ga0172378, IMG submission 119755) | Groundwater microbial communities from an aquifer near a municipal landfill in Southern Ontario, Canada - Pumphouse #3_1 metaG | ecosystem: Environmental > Aquatic > Deep subsurface >... | reverse complement strand
TTAAAACTGTTTAGCCAGACAGTGCGTCACTTTTGGAAGAAGAGCACTCACAGCGGCGGCTCTTTTTGCCTACTTTTTCCAGCTGAAGGGAAAAAGTAGGGCCTGTCCGGCGAGGACAACTAATTCATTCGAAATATCAATGTCTTTATGCATATAACAGAGATAACGTACATCTGTTTTTTTTGATAGATTCTAAATTTAACATAACCAAAGGTTTTTGTACTTGATTCTGACTATACTGCAAAAACAGAATGAACATATTCACAACATGTAAATAAATTCAGCAACAATCTTCCGCCATTTATCCATTTTATAAACGCCCCTTTACTTCATATTATTACCTTTTTATCGACTAAAACAGAAGCAAAACAGCCATTTCATCGAGCAAAGACCTCTTTTTTTGATTGGAATTTTATAGTTTATGATTGGAATCTACAATTCATACCTATTTAATAAGAATATATTTGCAATGACGACGAATGGAAAGGGGGATTATTTATTATTCCATTATTAGTCACCATGATTACACACACAAAACTAATATTTATGAACAAGACTTTTACTCGCATGGCAGCAGCGCTGTTTGCTTCCATTGTTGTATCAGCACCCGCATTCGGTCAGACGGCAACAGTCTACTTGAATCAAGAGAAGCAATTAATCCAGGGATTTGGAGGAATGAATCATCCTGCATGGCAAGGTTATGATTTGACAAGTGCACAAATTCAGAAACTCTATGGAAATGGAGACGGTGAATTAGGTTTTTCCATCCTTCGTATTTGGGTAGACAGTAACACAAGCGGATGGAGCAGAGATGTAGCAACGCCAAAGGCCGTCCAAAATTTAGGAGGCATTGTTTTTGCTACCCCTTGGAATCCTCCAACGGATATGGTGGAGACGGTTAGTCGTAACGGTCGTAGTGAAAAACGATTGAAATATAGCAGTTATGCGGCTTATGCAGAGCATCTGAAGAATTTCAACAATTACATGAAACAGCAAGGCGTAAGTCTTTACGCAATGTCTTTTGCAAATGAGCCTGATTACGGTTATGAATGGACTTGGTACAGTGCCGATGAGGTTTACAACTTTACGAAAAATTATGCTGGTTCTCTTCGTATCAACGGAACCAAAGTGATTAGTGCAGAATCATTCTCCTATAATAAAAGTATGTACGATAAAATATTGGATGATGCATCTGCCCTTTCCAATATTGACATCATAGGTGCTCACTTTTATGCAAGTAATGCTGGGACATCAAATACGTTCTTCCAATATGCAAAAGCCGATCAGAAGGCTGCAAACAAAGAGCGTTGGATGACAGAGCACTATACTTCAAGTGATGCATCTTCCAATCCTATTCGTGCCAACTGTTGGCCCGAGGCTTTGGATGTATCTTACGAAATTCACAGAGCCATGGTTGAAGGAAATTTCAACGCTTACGTATGGTGGTACCTTCGTCGTGATTACGGACCAATGGCACAAAATGACGGCGCTATCACAAAACGTGGTTATTTGATGGGTCAGTTTTCTAAGTTTGTTCGTCCAGGATTTGTGCGTGTCAATGCAGACAAAAACCCAACTACAGATGTTTACGTATCTGCATATAAAAAGGATAACGAAGTAGTTATTGTAGCCGTAAATAGAAGCACTAGCGCAAAAACAATCACATTCTCTATTCCAGAAGCAAATGCATCAACTTGGTCTCGTTATGTTACTACAAGTTCTAAAAACATTGCAAAAGAGAGCGATATCGCTTCTTCTAACACATCCTTCAACGTTACTTTGGAAGCTCAGAGTACTACCACTTTTGTTGGGAATGCTCCTTCTGGTTATCCTAGCGTCAAAATGGCCATCCCTGCAAACGATACCACATTGGAAGCTCCTGCAAAGTTGACTTTGACAGCCAATGCTTCTGATAAGGACGGACAGATTAACAAGGTGGAATTCTACAACGGTAACGAAAAAATAGGCGAAACAACTTCTGCTCCTTATTCTATTAATTGGGAAAATATAGAGGAGGGCTCCTACTCTATTACAGCTGTCGCAACAGACAATGAGGGTCAATCAAGCACATCAGCAGCCATAAAGGTGACAGTCAATGTTCCTCAAGGTCCTTTCGAAGGCATAGCTCAGGAAATTCCAGGAATCATTGAAGTTGAAAAATACGATGTGGGTGGTGCCGGAATGGCTTATTCTGACAATGAAGCTGAAAACAAAGGCGGATTCATGAGAAAAGATGAGGTGGATATTGTTGAAGTAAACGACGGCTACGGTCTTGGTTACACAATGGCTGGAGAATGGTTGGAATACACTGTAAATGTTAAGGAAACTGGCGTTTATTCATTTGAAGCTGACGTTGCACAAGACGGAACAAGCGGAGCTTTTCATCTTTCATTAGACAATGTTGATATCACAGATAATATCTCTGTTCCAAATACAAATGGATTTGACGTATACCAAACAATAAAAGGTTCCTTAAAAACAAGACTAGAAGCAGGAACACATATTTTAAAATTAACAATAGACGGCAGTTATTTCAATATTGACAAGATTCGTTTCTTTAGATCAGAAAACACAAATTTAGATATAACTGATGTAGATAAATTATCATTGAATGGTAATTACATGATAATAAACCTATTGGGTGAAAATAAAGGTAGAGTTCTATTCTCTGACGGGGATAATATCAGGGATAGACTTACTGAAAAGATAAAAGGTTCAGGACTTTACATTTTGAAGTCTTTAGAAGAAGATAAATCTTACATCATTAATTATCTTAAGTAAACAACCAAACTAGACGATAACTAAAACCATATTAAGAATGAATAAATTAACATGTAATATCAACAAGTTTTTGCTGCTCCCTTCGCTATTAGCGTTGGGAGTGCAAAGCTTGTCGATGGCACAAAACAACGAGTGGAACGGTCAGCCGACTATCTTCGGAGTGAACACTCTCAAGCCACATGCTACTTCAATGCCTTATAGTAGCATTGAAGAGGCAAAAATAAATGACAGACGTGCTTCAGAATGGTACCAATCTCTAGCTGGAACATGGAAATTTTTTCATGTAGATAAGCCTGCTGACAGGCTGACTAGTTTCATGCAAGATAATTTTGATGCAACAAAATTTGACGACATACAAGTGCCGGGATGCTGGCAGCTTTTTGGATATGACCACACTATTTATACCAACGTAACGTATCCTTGGTCAGGAACAGACCGTATCAGTCCGCCATGGGCTCCTACCAATTTTAATCCTGTAGGCCATTATCGTCGTGAATTTACTGTTTCTGACAAATGGGATGGCAAGAGAATCCGTCTTCATTTCGAGGGCGTGGAGTCTGCTTTCTATGTTTGGATTAACGGTAAATATGTTGGATATAGTGAAAATACTTTCACTGATCATGAATTTGACATAACAGATAAACTTCGTAGCGGTAAAAACAACATCTCTGTTCAAGTATTCCGTTGGTGCGACGGTAGCTGGATGGAAGATCAGGACTTTATCCGTTTGGCTGGTATCTACAGAGATGTGTATCTCTACGCAACTCCAAAAACACACATCCAGGATTTCCAAATCAATGCCACTACTGATGATTATTATAAAGATGGCGTCTTGAATGCTTCTGTTTGGGTGGATAACTTCACAGAAAATGAGGTTTCTGGTCATTCAGTAGATGTGATGCTTTTTGACAAAGAAGGAAAAGAGGTTGGTTCTGTATTGTCTCAGAAAGTTCCTGCTATTAAAGCGAATGGTGGCGAACAGCAACTGACATTCAATTCTACTCTTTCTGGAGCAAATTTATGGTCAGGTGAACACCCCTATTTGTACACATTGGTAATGGTATTGAAAAATGCCAGCGGAGATGCTATTCAATATGAAAGTCAAAGAATCGGATTCCGTAAGGTGGAATTGAAGAAAGGTAGTGACGGCATCACTCGTTACACGATCAACGGTTCGCCAATCAAAATGCGTGGTGTAAACCGTCATGAGATGGATCCTGACCACGGACGTGTTATTTCATACGAAAGAATGGTGGAAGACGTGAAATTGATGAAGAAATTCAACATCAACGGTTTGCGTATGTCTCACTACCCTAACGATCCGAGAATGTACGATATCTGTGATGAGTACGGTATCTATGTTATTGACGAGGCTAATGTTGAGTCTCACGGTGCAAACCGTGATCTACCGGCAAGCAGCGACGATTGGCGAGCTTGTGCAGTTGAGCGTATGTCATCCATGATTCAACGTGATAAGAACCACGCTTGTGTTGTTCTTTGGTCATTAGGTAATGAGGCTGGATCAGGAAATGTATTCGGATCTGAAAGAGATTACGCTCACCAGGCAGACCCTACCCGTCCTGTTCACTATGAGGGAGACTGGAACAATGCAGATGTAGCAAGCTGGATGTATTATGGTGAAGGTGCCATTTATGGATACAAGGATAACAACAAACCCGTTATGCTTTGCGAGTACGAGCATGCCATGGGTAATAGTGTCGGTGAGTTGCGTGAATATGTAGATGCATTCTACGCTAATCCACGTTCATTTGGAGGTTTCATTTGGGACTTCATCGATCAAGGTCTTCGTCGTGGTGACACGAAATACTTTAATTTCGGAGGTTTGTGGGGCGATAATCCAAATGATGATAACTTCTGTGCAAACGGACTTGTATTTCCAGATAGAACGGTTCAACCCGAAATCTATGAGGTTAAGTATCAATATCGTAACATATTGGTTAGAGACAAGGATGTATCAAAAGGCACTGTTACTATCGAGAACAGATTCAACTTCACCAATATAAAGGATGTTGTCAATGCTGTTTGGAGTGTCATGGAAGACGGTAAGGTCATCGCAACAGGCGAAGTTCCTGCAAGTTCTCTTGACATTGCTCCTTTGTCATCTAAAGAGGTAACGATCCCTTTCAAAATTTCAAGCGCAAAGACAGGTTCTGAGTACTATTTGGATATTGATTTCCAATTAAAGGAGACTACTCTTTGGGCTGATGCAGGATTCTCTATTGCTCACGATCAGTTAAGAATCAAGGCTGGCGAGGCTTTGCCTGCTCAGATCAACATTGCTTCTGTTCCTACAATGACAACAGACGAAAGCAATGGCGTTCTTAATGTAACTGGTAAAGATTTTTCAATCATAGTTAATTTGAAAAGTGCTGTTATTTCTGACTATACAATGAACGGAATGCAGTTGATTAAAGATGGTCCGGTTCCTAACTTCTGGCGTGCTCCAACAGATAACGATAAGGGTAACGGAATGGAGAATCGTTGCGGTACTTGGCGTTATGCTGGTAGAGACCGTAGCATCAACAGTTATAAGGTAAATAAAGTTTCTGCAAACGAGGTTCGTATCGACTTTACTGTCGGCCTTCCTAAAGCAGGAAGTTCAAATATGACAATGAGCTACACTATCTACGGAAGTGGTGATATCATCGTTGAATATACATTGAATCCAGATGGATCAAAGAGTGAAATTCCAAATATTGGAACTCTATTCACCGTTCCTGGCGGATTTGAGAAGGTTACTTACTATGGTAAAGGACCTCACGAGAACTACATCGGCAGAAATCAGGGTGCCTTTATGGGTATCTATAAGACTTACGCAGATTCAATGACTATTCCTTACTTGGAGATTGGTGAGACGGGTCAACGTACAGAGGTTAAGTGGGCTACCCTTACAAACGGTAACGGAATGGGATTGTTAATCGTAGGTTCTCCTCGTATGGAGTTCAGTGCTCAGCACTACACTCCAGAGCAGTTGAATACGGTAAAACTTCCTTGGGATTTGAAGCGTGATAATGACATCACATTGCGTGTCGATTTACATCAGATGGGCTTAGGTGGTATCAACAGCTGGGGTGCAAAACCTTTGGACCAATACTCATTATTCCCTAAACAGTCTTACTCTCACAAGTTCCGCATCTCTCCTATCAGAGGTAAATTGGAAGACCCTACAGAGCTTGCTAATCTTGGATTCAAGAACTTGCAAACCAGCAACGAGGTGGTTGATTATCCTGCAATTGAATATATTAAACCAGAAAGAAAGCCTTTTAATGACTTGACAATTCCTGGAACTATTGAGGCTGAGGATTATGATGAAGGCGGTGAAGGCATTGGTTATGCTGACAATGATTTCTCTAACCAAGGTGGTGAATATCGTGAGGATGGCGTTGATATCGTAGCAATTTCTGATGGTTATGCCATTGGTTATACAAATGACAAAGAGTGGTTGGAGTATACAGTTAATGTGAAGTCTGAAGACTCTTTTGATCTACTTGCAAATGTATCGTCCGGTTTGGAAAATTCTTCTTTCCGTCTATTCATAGATGGTGAAGCGATTACAGATACAATCAAAATTCCTCAAGGTGAAGATTGGGATACCTACAAAGAGATCACAAGCAAGACTTCTACAATAACGGAAGGTAATCACGTATTGCGTATTGCCATTACAGGTAGCTTCGTAAATATCGACTGGATTAAGTTCATAGGCAAAACGACTTCTAACATTGAAATAGAAAACGTTACGGGTTGGGCTCCTATTGGACCATACATGGTGTTTAATTTATTAGGTGAAGCTAAAGGCATGATCGAAATCAACTCTGGCGACAATCTAAACAATGTTTTAGGTACAAAGATCCATGTTGATGGCGTCTATATCTTGAAATCTATGCTAGACAATAAGTCTTACATGATTAACTATAGAAAGTAGCGTTTGGATGAAACTAAATAAGGAAACAAACAGATGAAAAGCAAAATAAGAATGAACTCATATAACAAGAAAAGGCTTATCACTTTGATAAGCTGTTTCTTGCTAGCTTGTGCAGCAAATGTATTTGCTGCCAACCAGGCTACTTTTTATGTGTCGCCTTCTGGAAATGATAACAACGAAGGAACAGAATCTGCTCCTTTCAAGACCATAGAAAGAGCTCAGAAGGCAGTTAGGGGAATCAACTCCACGATGTCTGGAGATATAATTGTGTATCTGCGTGAAGGAACATATCAGTTGACCAACACATTACACTTCGGCAATGCCGACGGAGGTAATAACGGATATTATGTTCGTTACATGAACTACCCTAACGAGAGACCTCTTTTAACAGGTGGTGTTTCTGTAACAGACGGTTGGACATTGTTTGACGCAACAAAGAATATATGGTGTATAAAGAATGTGGATGCCCGTTTCCGTCAGCTATACGTTAACAACAAGAAGGCCATCCGTGCCCGTCATCCTAATTTGATGTCTGATGGTTCTCATAACTTCAACAGACTTGCCAAAGTAGATACTTTTGGCCGCGCCTTTGATGTGTTTACTGATCAGATCAAGACTCTTAAGAATGTGAAGAAAGCTGAGATCCACCTGATGGTGGCTTGGGCCGACCAGATTCTTCGTTTGGATGAGGTTACTAATAATGGTTATACATCCAAGTTGATTCCTCAGGATCCTGAGAGAACTCGCCTATTCTACCGTAAGTACCCTATGTTGGGTATTGCATTCAGCAGCAATCCTCCCAAACAGCAGGTTTACTATTTGGAAAACGATTTCAACTTGTTGGATACTGAGGGTGAATGGTATTTGGATGAAACAGACAATACTCTTTACTACATGCCACGTAAGGGCGAGGATATGAATTCTGCTTCGGTTGTCGCTCCTAACATAGAGACTCTGATAGATATCGCAGGTGAAAGCACTAAAAACAAGGTACAAAACATCGGATTCAAGGGAATCGTCTTTGCTCATACCAATTATATGCGTCCAAGTTATGAAGGTTTTCTAGACCTTCAGGCAGGTCAGTTTGCTGTTAATGTTCTGAACAGAGGTGCTTTGAACTCAAACGAATTTATGCTTTGGCATCCCAATGCAGGTGTTCAGGTTACGAACGCAAGCCGTTTACAGTTTGATGAGAACAACTTCTCGTTTATGGGCGGTACAGGTTTGGATTTGATTTCAGGAACTAATGATACCCATGTAATGGGAAATGTTTTTAATGAAATTGGTGGTTCTGGAATTTCTGTAGGTAAATTCTATCCGGATTCTTTGACTGAGGTTCACTTGGGTTACAACCCATCTGATAAAGATGAAATCAGTACCCGTGATACATTCAAGAACAACTTGGTTACGAACGTGACGAACGAATTTCAAGGAGCCTGCGGTATTTCTGCAGGTTATCCAAGATATCTATTGGTTGAGCACAATGAAATCTCTTACATGAACTACTCTGGTGTAACTGTCGGTTATGGTTGGATTACAAAAGAGACTGCCATGACAAACAACCGCATCAATTGGAATGAAATTCACCATGTAGCACGTTTGTTGTGCGACTGTGGTGCTGTTTATACATTGTCCAATCAAGGTACTGGTTCCGAGATCCAATACAATTACATGCATGATATCTCAGGTTCTCAGTGGGCTGATTACTGGATTTTGCCCATCTATTTGGATGAGGGTTCAAGCGGCTTCAACGTAAGTCATAATGTTTCAGAACGTGCTCCTAATGGTGTCGCTGCACACATGGCAGGTTACTATACTGAGTCAGACAATAAAGGCAACGACCCTAATACGATTGCTAATGCTGGTATTGAGAAAAATTATAAATGGATCAAGGATAACATTGGAATTCCAATCGCAGTGTTCTCTGGCATGGTTAAACTTTCTAAGGTTAGTGGCGAAGCTTTGACTGCTCCTGCAGAAGTGAAATTCATCGCAGAAACAGACTTGGAAAACATCAAATTGATTGAGTTCTTCAATGGTGATAAGAAAATTGCCGAAGCTACGAGCGCTCCTTACGAGTTCATTTGGGAAGATCTACAAGGTGGCTCCTACTCTGTCACTGCAGTAGCTACAGATGCTGAAGGAAATCAGACAACATCTTCTGCTGTTAAGTTCAGTGTTAAGGGACCATTCGGAGGTGTTACTCAGGTTATTCCTGGATTTATCCAAATGGAAGACTTTGACGAGGGTGGATACTACGACATTGACAATATAAACGAAGGCAAAGTTTACCGTGAAGGCGGCGTTGATGTTGTTGAGACAAAGATCCGTGATTATGCAATCGGATATACTCAGACAGATGAGTGGTTGGAATATTCAGTCAATGTAAATAAAACTGCAGAATATAATGTAACAGCAACCGTTTCAGCAGGTTTGGAAAACTCTGGTTTCCAACTATTTTTAGATGGAAAAGAGATTACCGAAGCAATTACGGTAGAAACAAGTCCTGATGAAAGCTGGGATACCTATTACGATTTCCCTGTCGGTAAAATAGAACTTTCTGAAGGAAAACATGTTTTGCGTGTACTTATCACAGGAAGTTTCGTAAACATTGACAAAATCAGTTTCTCTGATCCTGAAGTCAACGGTTTGGATATCGTCGAATCAGATAAAGTAATCACTTCTGGTGCTTACGAAATTTTCGATTTGATTGGTATCGACAAGGGATCAATAGAACTTTCTAACGGGGAGAATTTAAAAAACAAATTAGAGTATGAAGGCTTCAATAAAGGTCTTTACATTTTAAAGTCTAAGGAAAGCAACCAATCGTATATTATCAGATACTAATTACAAAAAGACAATAGACTATTTTACACAAAACTTATTAAAGTATAACAACATGAATAGAAAGCTTTTTTTTAGCGTGGTTGCTGTTTTAAGCTCCATCTGTACATTCGGGCAGATGACCAACCTAACGGTTGGAAATTCTAGCCGATCCATGTACGTGTATGCTCCATCGGGGATTGAAGCAAACAAACCTTTGGTCATTTCTTTACACGGAATGAACCAGGATATCAATTACCAGAAAAATCAAGCGAAATGGGAATTGGTAGCCGATACTGCTCGATTTGTTGTTGTCTACCCTGCCGGTATCAACGGTGGATGGGACATCAACGGAAACACTGATACCGATTTCATATCTGCCATTATTGACAATATGTATTCGAAATACAAGATTGACAAGAAAAGGGTTTATCTCTCTGGTTTCTCAATGGGAGGAATGATGACGTATCATGCAATGAATGTCATTGCCGACAAAATTGCTGCTTTTGCTCCGGTTTCTGGTTATCCAGTTGCGGGTGCTAAGTTCACAAGTTCTCGTCCAATTCCTATCATCCACACCAATGGTGATGCTGATGATGTGGTTCACTACGAGCCTTGGAGCGGAACCTTCAACGGTATGCATCAGGATCAGGTGGGAGCCGAATATATGTGTCAGCATTGGGCAGATGCAAACGGATGTACCTCAACACCCGAAATTTCGATGGTAAACAACTGTGTTACCCGTCGTCTTTGGAAAAACGGTGAATGTGGCGTAGAAGTTTGTTTGAATAAGATTCCTGGCAAAGGACACTGGCACTCAAATGATGAGACTTGTTACCACACTACTCGTGAAATCTGGAAGTTTATCCGTAGATATACGTTGGATTGTGGAAGCAGCAATACAATCAGTTTGACAATAAGCAAGAGTCAAATGTTTATAGCTCCTGCTAACATCGGATTTGGTGTTGCTTATGGTATCGAGAATGCGACTGTTGTAAAGACAGAGTTTTTCAATGGCACAGAGAAAATTGGAGAGTCAACAGATGGTGCTCCAATGCCTTACGATTTTGTTTGGGAGAATGTGCCAGAGGGAAAATACTCTGTAACAGCTGTAGCTACATTAAGCAATGGCGAAAAGGTGACCTCTTCTGCTTTCGATTTCGTAGTCAATGTTCCTCAAGGTCCAAAAGATGGCATTGCTCATGATATTCCGGGAATTATTCAAGCTGAGGATTATGACCTAGGTGGTCAAGGTTCAGCTTATCAGGACAGTGACGAAGGAAATTCGGGCAATCTTTACAGAGAAGATAATGTGGACATAACCGAGTCTAAGACCATTGATGGTTATCAGATAGGTTGGACAATCCAAGGTGAATGGTTGGAGTACACTGTCTCTGTTAAACAAGCTGGCTCATACACATGGACTGCTCAGGTTGCAGCTCAGGACGAAAATGATGGTTTCCGTCTCTCAATGGATGGTCAGGACATCACGGATCAGATTATTGTACCAAGTACAGGAGATTGGGATACGTATAAAACAATTAGCGGTAAAACTTCCGAGTTGACCGTAGGTGAACACGTTCTTCGTCTTGCTGTAGATGGAAATTATTTCAACATAGATTGGATTAAGTTCGAAGGTGAAACAACTTCTGTAACTGAAATCAACAATTCAAAAAAAAGCAACTATACCCTATTTAATTTGATGGGTGTAGCTGTTAAGAATATCGAATTTGCAGATGGACAGAACATTCCTGGATTGTTACGTCAAATGGGATTGCCAGTAGGTGTATATATCCTTAAATCACAAGAAGACAGCAGTTCTATCTTGTTGAATGTTAAATGATATGGAGATCTAAAGAAGCTGCTTCTGATTTTTATACAAAAACAGTTTGTGGATAATCAAAACAGCTTACAAGTATAGATTAACAGAATGAATCTAATTAAAAAACATCATGGTTTTCTTAAAATGATAGTCTACCTATTTTGTGTTCTACGGGTTTCTTGGTCCGAAACCTGTAGAACTTTTAAGATCGACAATTGTATTAACTTGTCTTACGAAAATCATAAATGAGACCTAAAAACCAAACATGAAAAACTACCTTTTTGTTTTGCATTTTTTGAAATGAAGATTTCCCTTTTGGGGCATCTGACATCCTAATCAAAGAGTTGATTGGATTTTCATTGAAAAACGTTCTACATCTAACGGGGATTTTTAGATGTGCTAAATATTTCACCAAACAAAACATGTACATGAAACAACTTTTATCACAACTATCCGTGTTATGTTGCCTTTTAGGCTTCAATATGCACAGTCTCGCAGCTGCCGACTACGAGATGAAAGACGGAAAGCTCGTCATTGAGACGGAGGAGATGGCAGGAAAAGGTGGAGATTACCTTGAAACCTATTCCGGACAGTTTGAAGGCATGGCTTATCTAGCCAACAATGATTATACCCAAGCTACCTTTACGGTTGATAGCGACGAAGATTTCGCAATCAAACTTATGGGTTGTGCAGACGCCGACGTAGCAGCCTCTGTCGAGGTTTATGTGGATGAGGTTCTGCTCAACACAATGGTTTGGAGCTCTCCTACACCTGTTGAGCAGGTTGGTTACTGCAACTTGAAAAGCGACAAAGAACACACCATCCGTATTGTCATGGTTGGCGATTATGGACAGAGCGACGCATACGTCGACAAAGTGACAATCCTTCCAAAAAACATAAAGATTAAGTTCACATCTCCTATTGAGAGCACTAAGGTTTTCGCAGACTCTACCTTCGAAATCAAATGGGAAGCATCTAGTGACTCCAAAGATTTTTATACTTTGAATTGGGTCAATGCATCTGGCGAAACTATTGTTTTGAAAGATTCTGTACTTGCTTCAGGTTCTTATAACTTTCTTATTCCCGCCGCTTATCTAGATGCCAAAGGTCACTATTCTCTTACAAAGAAGGCTTCTGAGTTAATCCCTTCTGATTTTGATGGTGCTAAACACACCATGACAAATCCAATGATCTGGGCAGATGTTCCAGACCCATCCTTAGTACGTGTTGAAGATACATATTACATGGTAAGTACTACCATGCACATGAGTCCAGGCGTTCCGGTTATGGCCTCTAAAGATTTGGTTCGTTGGCGTACCATTGGCTATGCTTACGACAGATTGTGTAACAACGCCAATATGAACATGGATAATGGCATGAACGCCTACGGCAAGGGTTCTTGGGCCAGCAGTATCCGTTACAAAGATGGTACATTCTACGTTTTGACACCTTCTTATACCACTAACAAAACTCACCTTTATACAACTAAAGATATTGTAAACGGTCCTTGGACAGAGCATCAGCTCCCATTCTACCACGACCCTTCTCTACTTTTGGATGACGATGGTAAAATGTACGTAGTGTATGGTGGTGGCGATTGTAATATCGTTGAGTTGAAACCAGATGGTTCTGGTGAGCAACCTGGAGGTTTGAAGAAGATGTTGATTCAAAACCCTGCTAGTATTGCCGGTTCAAACTTCTATGTAAAATGCGAAGGTAGCCACATTGAGAAAATAAACGGACAATACTATGTTTTCTTCATCAGTTGGCCTTCTAACAGCTGCCGTTCTGAGCTGGTTTACCGCTGCTCTACTTTAGCTGGAAGTTATGAAGGTAAGGTTGTTTTGCAAGACCAAGGTGTTGCTCAAGGTAGTATATTCGACACACCTAACGGCGACTGGTACGGAGTTTTATTCCAAGATGCAGGTTCTGTAGGGCGTATGCCTTATTTGATTCCTATTACATGGCAAAATGGATGGCCAGTATTCAACAACGGTAAAGTTCCTTCCACTTTGGAGATGGATGCTCCTCAGGAAGAGGGTTACGGAATGGTTTCTTCTGATGATTTCGAAACGGAGACATTGATCAAAGAGTGTCAGTGGAACCATAATCCAGACGATTCCCATTGGTCGCTCTCCGCTCGTCCTGGTTACATGCGTTTAACTTCAGGTAGGACAGACAAAGAGGTTGTAAATACTAAGAACATGTTGTCTCAACGTTCTTTCGGTCCTAAATGTGCAGGATCTACCACAGTCGATGTTTCTGGTTTGAAAGATGGTGATTATGCAGGACTTTGCGCACTACAATCAAAATATGGTTTTGTTGCTGTTAAATGTTCTGGTAACTCAAAATCAATTGTTATGATGGAGGGCACAAAAGAGGTTGCTTCTGTTCCTATTAATCAGGATGTGGTTCACTTCAGAATCATGATGGACTTCGACAGAAGAGCTGATAAAGCCTATTTCTTCTATAGTACAGACGGTATCGAATGGAAGTCGATCGGCAGCACATTGTCAATGAATTACGATTTGGCTCACTTCGTGGGTTATCGTTTCGGATTGTTCATCTACTCTAACACACAAGCTGGTGGACATGCAGATTTTGATAATTTCAAAATTGCAACTAACACCGGTCAACCAATCTATTTGCATCAGAATCAAGGTGGCAAGGATATCTTGATTGCAAACAGTGTCGATGTAACTGTTCTCAATAAAGCAGAGAATGTTGAAGTTATAGAGGCAACAGCTAATGCAACTCTTATCATCACTCCAAATCCTGCTTCTTCTGTGATCAATATCATAGGCAGCAAGGGCTTGCAGAAGGTTGAAATTTTCGATTTCAGCGGTAAGTTCATCAAGGCTGTAGACACTCCTTCTTTCTCAACCGGCTCCTTAGAAAACGGACTTTACATGTTACGTATCTATGATGAAGAGGGCGTCAGAATGGAGACAGTTATCATTAAACGATAAGTAATTGATTTAAAATAACAACACTCTTATTAATAACGAAAAAATCTATCTTAATCCCTGTCAAACATCCCATTTTGACAGGGATTTTTTGTATAAAATAATGAGCAACCGATTAGCCGCCAAAGCTAAGAAACTTATCATGTTGAAATTTAATAACATAAATAAAACTTAAGAAAAAGTCTGTTGTTTATCATAATGTCCTCGTCTGACGGGCCCTACTTTTTTCCATCAGCTGTCCGCTGACGGACTGAAAGCTAGGGTGCTCAAAAGATGGGTCAGTTTAATATTCAAAAACGAGATTCCGTTCACTATTGCGCTACAGCCGACCCCGAAGGTGGTCGAATATTTGTGACCTATGGGTCAATTTGCGTGGTGCAACATGCTCTAATCTGCGATAAATGCTGGTGGTTTGAGAGATTCAAAACATTCAGAGCCAAAATCGAGCAATGTAACTTCTCTATAGGTCA
>Ga0172378_10003470_pt1 | contig 14807 bp, 11 predicted proteins | sample GrowelOW332metaG_FD_119755 | JGI IMG/M metagenome (GOLD analysis project Ga0172378, IMG submission 119755) | Groundwater microbial communities from an aquifer near a municipal landfill in Southern Ontario, Canada - Pumphouse #3_1 metaG | ecosystem: Environmental > Aquatic > Deep subsurface >... | reverse complement strand
TGAGAAAAAACGCGAGCGCAAAAAGGTCCCCGAGAGCGAATATATCACCAAAATGCGCGATCCGAACAATGTAGTAGAATTTGACAATCTGCACACCTACTTTTTCACCGACGTCGGAACGGTAAAGAGCGTCGACGGCGTTTCGTTCGATGTTCCAAAGGGAAAGGTCGTCGGAGTCGTCGGAGAGAGCGGCTGCGGCAAGAGCATAACCAGCTTATCGCTCATGCAGCTTGTCCAGCGCCCGACCGGACAGATCGTTGAGGGTGAAATCCGCTTCGACACCGGAGAAAAGGTTTACAATATCCCCAACACCCCGACCGAGGTCATGCAGCACATACGCGGCAACGCGATATCGATGATATTCCAGGAGCCTATGACCAGTCTGAACCCGGTTTTCCGTATCGGAATGCAGATCGACGAGGTCATAACGCTGCACAATGAGCAGATGTCCAAGGCGGAGGTCAAGCTTCGCACCATCGAGATGCTCAATCTCGTCGGAATCGCGAACGCCGACGGCGTTTACGATATGTATCCGCATCAGCTATCGGGCGGTATGCGTCAGCGCGTCATGATAGCGATGGCGCTCGCCTGCTCCCCTAAGCTTATCATCGCCGACGAGCCGACCACGGCGCTCGACGTTACCATTCAGGCGCAGATACTCGATCTTCTGCGCGGGATAAAGAATAAGATCAACGGCAGCATCATGCTTATAACGCACGATCTGGGCGTTATCGCCGAGATGGCGGATTATGTCGTCGTCATGTACGCCGGCAAAATCGTCGAAAAAGGCACTGCGGCTGAGGTATTCTCCAATCCATGCCACCCCTATACAATCGGACTTATGGATTCTAAGCCGGCGCTCAATAAGCGCGTAGAGCGGCTTTACAGCATACCGGGCAAGGTGCCGAACCCGATAAATATGCCCGACTACTGCTATTTCAAGGACCGCTGCGAGAAATGCGTCGCAGCCTGCGAGGGCAAATATCCGCCCGAAATTTCGGTTTCGCCGACGCATAAGGTGAGCTGCTACCGCTATATCAAGGCTGACGGAGGTAAAGACGATGCCGCAGGAAAATAATGCAGAAAAGCGCATGGCGTCGGATAAAAACGCAAACGCCGCCGGCGAAAATATAATCGAAGTTAATAATCTTAAAACCTATTTCCCAATAAAGACAGGGCTGTTTTCACGCGTTACAGGTCATGTCAAGGCGGTTGACGGCGTCAGCTTCCATATAAAGCGCGGAAGCACGATGGGACTGGTCGGCGAGAGCGGCTGCGGCAAGACTACGGTCGGACGCACGATGCTCCGGCTGACTCCGCGCACAGAGGGCGAGGTGCTCTTTAACGGCCGCGATATCTATTCCTATTCAAAGGAAGAGCTTCGCGCACTGCGCCCCAAAATACAGCTTATATTCCAAGACCCGTACAGCTCGCTCTCACCCCGCCTGCCGGTAGGCGAGATCATCGGCGAGGGTATCCGCGAGCACAATATCGTCCCCAAAGAAGAATATGAGGATTATCTGACGCGCATAATGGCGTCGTGCGGACTTCAGGGCTATTATAAGGATCGCTATCCGCATGAATTTTCGGGCGGACAGCGCCAGAGAATCTGCATCGCCCGCGCGCTCGCGCTTAATCCCGAGTTTGTCATCTGCGACGAGCCGGTTTCGGCGCTCGACGTTTCGATTCAGGCGCAGATAATCAATCTGCTGATGGATCTTCAAAAGGAATTCAACCTCACCTATCTGTTCATTTCGCACGATCTTTCGGTCGTCGAGCATATTTCGGATACGGTGGGAGTCATGTATCTCGGAAGCCTTGTCGAATTCGGAACCAAGGACGAGATATTCTCAAATCCGCTGCATCCGTACACAAAGGCGCTGTTCAGCGCGATACCAGTCCCCGATCCGACGGTCAAAATGAACCGCATTATACTCGAGGGAAGCATACCGTCGCCGGCAAATCCGCCGAGCGGCTGCAAATTCCATACGCGCTGCCGCGACTGCATGGAAATATGCAAAAAAGCCGCGCCGCGCAAGTATGATTTTGGTGGCGGACATTTCGTCATGTGCCACCTTTATGACGATAAACTGACCGACGAGCAGCGTAAGGCGATATCCGACGAAGCGGACGCATATGATAAGGAACATCTGAATAATGTGTAAATTGTCGACGCAAATTTTGAAATACAAGGGCTAAACGCCATTGATTTCAGCGCGTCTGCGAATTAATCAGAGGTTCTATTAAAAATAATCGAAGCAAATACCGTATCTGGCAAATCAAATTCCGCAAAAAAATAAGCGTGCTGCTGCTATAAATACACAGACGCCGCTTTTCGCCGCTGTTATAAGCGGGAGCTTGGGGGCTTCTTTCGGGAAGCCCCCAATGTCCGCTTTTACCCGGAGGTATTATGAAGAAGAACAAAAAAACCTATGACGACGACGACGGACGCGTGATCGCCCCGATGAATTTAGAGGGTATGCCATGGAACAATCCGGGACGCTGGTGGAGTCCGCGCGCTCAGTCCGGAGTCAAACCGAAGATCCCGCCGCAGGGCGAGGTAAGACCGGACGACAGCGCCGCGCCGCAATCGCTTTCCCGCCGCGAAACGCTCGCCATCGCGCTTAACGCCGCGCTCGCGGGATTGTGTGTCGCGCTGATACTCGGCGGGTGCGGCTTCGTATTCATCTGGATTCTGACACATTTGTGGGGATAAGGCGGACAGCAGCGTCCGCTCACATTGGAGTTTATAATGGGAAAAGGCTATAAAATCATGTATTCCGCCGTCGTGCTGGTGTTTGCGGTGCTCGTCGGAGTTATCGCGGTCGCGCTGTGGTGGAACTATCAGTATCAGGCGTATGACGGCGATATCGTCAAGTATATGGGCGACGCGATGTCCGAAAACTCGCCGATAACGCTTTCGTATTATTCTGCGGACGGAGTACAGACGCCGGAGAGCGCATCGCTTTCTAATTACGGCGCGGAGAAGGCGAGGGTTATACTCGACGTCACCGAGCGCACTCTGACCTTTACGGAGCGTCCTGTGGGCGGAGAGCGCATTGTACTCGGTCTTGGCGACAAAATGGATGTCACAATAATACGTCCGGACGCGAAAACCGATACCGTATACGTTTATTTCGGCGGCAGCCGGCGCAAAGGCTTCACACTGTCAAATTACCGTATAATCGAGCGTCTGCGTCAGCTTATCGCCGACGAGAGCGCGCAGGGAACATAAAACAAAACGGCAGTATCCGATAAATTCGTTTGTTTCATAGGTCTTGTTCGGTGTATAACAAACTATTCATTATATTTTATACAATATGACAGTTTGCAGCGATTTTACGAACAAGCCCCAGAAAAACGAATTATCCGACACTGCCGTTTTATGTATATGCGATCATAATATTCCAGTTCGCACGCGTAAAACCGTTGTGATATTACAATTTAAATATGTGCCGTCTCACAGTCCTCCCTGCAATATTGACAATATATTTTTCGCAGAGCGTTAAAATTAACAAACAATATTTGCTATTTTGCTAAAGATATGTTATAATCATTTGCAAAAGCGGAAAACATCAATGCCGCTGTACATGGGAGATATAAAAATGATACAGAAGATTACCTACGACAAATATTTTGATAAGCTCTACGGCTGTTTTCTCGGCAAAACGATATCCGGCACCATCGGCGCTCCCTACGAGGGAGTAAAAATGCCGCTTACCTATGAATACCGCCCGGAAATGGTCGATGTTATGCTTCCAAACGACGATCTCGACCTCCAGATTCTGTGGCTTGACGTAGTGCGTGAGCGCGGCGCGGATTTCACATCGGGCGAGCTGCTCGAACGGTTCGTTGATTTCTGCGACTATTCGCCCGGCGAATACGGCGTTATGCGCAAAAATTATCACAAGGGCATAATGCCGCCGTACAGCGGAATTTTCGACAACGGCTATTACCGCGAGGGCATGGGCTGCCCGATACGCTCCGAGCTATGGGCGTGCCTTGCGCCCGGCAATCCTGCGCTCGCCGCCGAATTTGCCCGCCGCGATGGTATTATCGATCACGACAGCGAGCACGGCGAGTCGCATATCGCCGAAATGTTCTTCGCCGCGCTCGAGGCTAAGGCGTTCTTTGAGGACGATATGCACACCCTTGTGCAGTTCGCGCTCAATTTCACCCCGCGCACCTCGCGCTTCCGCCGCGTCATAACCGATACCGTCACATGGTGTGATAAATACGGAGATATAACAGCGGTGCTCAAGCGGATAATGTTCGCCTGCGGACATCCCGACTGCACAAATATGTATCAGAATATGGCGATAACCGTCGCGTCGCTGCTGCTCGGAGAGAACGATATCATCAAAACGTCGCTAATGGCGCTCAACTGCGGTTTTGATACCGACTGCACCTGCGCGTCGGCAGGTTCTGTCGTGGGAATATTGCAGGGTGCGGAGAAGATCAAGCGCGATTTCAAGGTGGACGATATCAGCTACAAGCTGACCGTACGCAGCGAACGCCGCAGCGACCGTGTCCGCGAGCTGTGCGAGGATATCGCCGAGGTCGCGCTCGATTTCGCCGGAGACGCAAATCCGCTCTGCGAGATAACTGACGCCCCCGCGCATTCCGGCTTCAGGCGTCCAGTACCTCCCTTCGTCTGCGATATCGTTTACGCAGGCGGGAAACCGTATATTGAACGCGGCGGGTCGCGCACCGTCATGGCGCATATCGAGAACAAAAGCGCCGCTCCGGTTTCGCTCGGCTACACCCTCGATATGGCGGACGGTTTTACGATTTCCGGCGATACTTCCGGACGCGTCACGATACCGAACGGATGTTCGGAGGATATAATGTTCGAGCTTTCACTTTCGGAGCAGACGAAAATTGTGCGTGAGAAAAATATTTTCACCCTCACATTGTGCGGCGGCGGGCATACCGATAAGGTCAAATTCGGTTTGTCCGGCAGCGCCGAATGGAAGCTCACCGGTCCGATATGGCGCACCGAGCCTGTTACCGACACCGCTAGCATCGACGCCGTGGGCAGCTACGGTATGCTCATCGGCAAATCACGTCATGAGGGCAACGATATCGATAAGCTGCGCAATTTCCATGTAAATATGGAGCCGGACGAGGAGATTGCCGAAAAAAATGCCGCCGAAAATGGTTTTGCAGGGATATCTGACGAACAATTGTTCGCACCGCCGTCAGAGGATGCAAATTATCTTGAAACAGCGATTAAAACGCCCGAATGCACATTTGATATTCATAATTATATGGGCTTTTCGGGCGCCTGCACGATATATTTGACTCGCGAAATCTGGGCTGATGAGGAAATGAAGGTATTTTTTCAGGTCGGACGCTGCCAGCCGTATAAAATGTGGCTCAACGGAGACGTTATTGAGGAGCGGCACGACACCGCCGTGTGGACGTCTGAGAACGAACACATTCCGGTGACGCTTCACCGCGGCGTGAACCGTCTGAAATGGCGCATAACGCTCACCAACGCCGACGACCGCTTCAGCCTTATAGTTTCGGCAGGTCCTACCTGCGCCGACCATATTGTATCGCTCGGTTCTGTCTCCGCCGACAGCTTCGGCTGCGAGTAGGGAGACGCGGCTTTTTGAAAAAAGCCTGGCAAAAACTTTAATCAAATGTTACTTTGATATAATTTGCCCATTTTAAAGTCTTTGCACAGCTTTCTTCAGAAAGCGCGTATTTGTTTCGTTATCGCAGAGCAATAAAAAACGTCCGCCGGCAGGAAAAGCTGTTGGCGGACGTTTTTTATTATTCTATTTTATCCATTTTCCGAATTTGTAATATATGATAAATGTAGCCGAACAGAGCAGCCATGACGCCGGATATGCGGCGAAAACCAGCCTGATATCGTGAAAATACGGCATGAACAGCGTTATCATGCCCACACGGAATGCACATATAGTGCTCGCGGTGATGAGCGTCGAGGTGAGCGCGCTTCCCGCGCCGCGTATGACGCCCGAAAGCACCTCGGTCGGCGCGAAAATGCAGTAAAACGGAGCGATGAGGAACATTTCCATTCGCGCATAACGCACCGCTTCGGCGTTTCCCTTTGTGAAAATCGAAACAAACATCGGCGCGACCGCAAGCACAATCGCCGCTCCCGCAAGCGAGGTCGACGCGCCCAGTCCCACTCCGACGAGCGCTCCGCGTTTCACACGGTCATGTTTCTGCGCGCCCATGTTCTGACCGGTAAAGGTCGTCGCGGCAAGACCGAACGCGTTGAGCGGCATATAAAGGAAGCCGTCGATCTTGCCGTATGCGGCGCAGCCCGCCATTGCGTCAGAGCCGAAGCTGTTGATATTTGTCTGAATAAGCATATTTGAGATGGCATAGAGCATCGATTGAAGCCCCGCCGGAACTCCTATCCGCACGACCGACAAAAGAATACTGCGGTCGAGCTTCAGCTCACGCCAGCGAAGCCGCAGAGCGCCCTCGGTACGCATAAGCTGCGCGGAAACCATCACCGCGGCGGCAGCCTGCGAAATTATCGTCGCGATAGCAGCGCCCGCGACGCCGAGCGGTATCACCGCGACGAGCAGCAGGTCGAGGAAAAAATTGATCACGCCGCTTATCACAAGGTATATCAGCGGATTGCGCGAATCGCCCACCGCGCGCAGTATTCCAGCGCCGATGTTGTATATCATGTTGGGTATCATGCCGAGAAACAATATTTTAAGATACGTTTCGGACATACCGATGACATTTTCAGGACATTTCATCACTCGAAGCAGAAACGGCGACGCGAAATAACCAAAAATTGTGAGGAATATTCCGCATAATATGGCGAGCGCGAACGACGTTCTCACCGACAACGCGACGTTTTCATCGTCGTGTGCGCCGTAAAAACGCGATACCACGACCGATGCTCCGCTCGAAAGCCCCATGAAAAAGCCGACGATGAGCGATATAAGCGAGCCTGTCGAGCCGACTGCCGCGAGCGCGTCGCTTCCCACCGAGCTTCCGACAATCGCGGCGTCCACGGTGCTGTAAAGCTGCTGAAACAAATTGCACAGCAGTATGGGTATGGAAAACAGAAAAAGCTGCTTCCAGATTGCGCCCTGCGTAAGATCGCGCGGCGCGGTTTGTATCTTCATATGTTTAAAGCTCCTGTGGGATTCACGTTGAAATACGATCGGATTTGTATGTGCAAGGGTTAAAAACCGGTAACACGCGTCACTTTATATCGAAAATGTCGAAGCACACCGTGATATCGTGACGCCGCGAGCTTTCGGTTTTATAGGTGATGTGATACTGCGGCGGCATTTCGACGCGGTACTGACGCTCCACTCCGGCGTTGAGGTCGGTGCCGAATCTGCCGCTAAGCTCCGGCTCTCCGCAAAGCCCGCTCAACGCGCGGACGCATAAGCGCACGCCGCTGCGCTCAACGGTGAGAATTCCGGTTGGCGTGGCGGCGTTCGCATCGGTCGCCGCTGTATAAAACGGACGCGAAAGGGTGTGCAGCAGCCACGAAAGCTCGGTTTCGCCGTCGCTCTCGATTTCGTCGTGAACGGTGAGCGTTCCGCTCGTCAGCGTAAAGGTGCGAAGAAAACGTCTTAGCATCGGATACGCTCCGGAAAGGTCGAGCACGGCTTCAAATGTCTCGGTCACAGCATGGTCATACGCGGCGTTCTCGTTTGATACACGCCGAGCCGAAACGATATGTCCGATGTCCTCATAGCTTTTTTGTTTTTGACCTACGCCGTTTACGATGACGACATTGTGCGCCGCCGAAGAATTTGTCCACAGCCTGTGGTGATCGCTGCCGTACGCGCGTCCGAAATAGCCTGACGGCGAGATTAGCGCCGCACCGCGATGTATCAGCGCGAACGAGCCGTTGTCTGGGTGCATATGACTGAAGCTGCCGAATTTTGACGCTCGCGCGAGCAGCGTTGTTTCGCCTGCTTCGAGCGATACGAATCCAGCTTCGGGAAAACAGCCGATGTTCGAACAAACGTTCGTGATCTCGCCTGCGCATTGCGCTGGGAATAAAGCGAAATCAGAACATATGTTTGTATCAGAATCCGCAGCTGACGCCGAATTGGCGACGTTATGCGAACATATGTTTTTGAAATGACCGGCAGCTGTCGTATCATGCTTATCAATATACGAACATATGTTCTCGCGATTCCGCGCAGATGACGCATCGGGAACAAAAATATCGAGCAGATGAAGCTTATATATTTCCGGAGTGTCACATTCGCGGCAGTATTTTTTCGCTCTCACAGAGCCATAACGGTCGGCGTAGATGCGGAACGGATTCTGCGCAAAAAATCCAGGCCACTCGGCGTCGTCTGGACGGCACCAATAACCGTCGCCAAACGGATGATTTTCACATTCGGGACGCGCAAAGCGTTCCAAAAACGAACAAACGTTCCGATAAAACGGACGCTCGAGAAATGATTTTCCGGTATAGCGTTCGACAGCGAGAAAATACGGCAGAAACCATTTTATGTATGACGTGCAATAAAACGGGCCTTCCGCCCAGCCGCCGTCGGATGTGCCGAAATACGGGAAGATACCGCCGTAGATATCAAGCGCCTGCTCGGTAAAACGCCGAAGCGCCGCTTCCGGAATGTCGTCGGACGATTCGCCCCAAAGCACAGCCGCCGCCTGCCCCATATATGCCGGTATGCGCCCGGCGTGGGAATTGCCGGGATTTTTAGTAAAATCTATGCGCCGCAGCAGCGTTTCACATTGATAAGCGTATATAAAAACTGTATGACGCACGAACGAACGTTCGGAATCGTCGAGCAGCTCATAAAGCATATCATAGGCGGCGGAGAGGATGCGTGCGTTTGAAAGCCCCACCTCGTCGCCCCAGCCGCCGAGCAGCGAGCAGGCGCCGTATGGATTCCACGAACAAATGTTCATCAGCAGCGCTTTTGCGTGTTCTCCGGCGGCAATATCGCCGAGCAGCTGATAGCCGAGAGCGCAGGCGGCAAGGTCGCGGTCACAGAAATCGCGGTAGCGCCCGAAATATGCGCGGTATGGCAGAGCGTTTTTATCGATATGATAACGCGGCGGCTCGGGCATACCGTCGGACAGCGCCAGCGCGATATTGCGGCGCAAAACCTCAAGCTGAGGTTTATGCGTGCGCACGATTTCCGGAATATCCGCGCGCCGGAACAGCAGACGCGGATGCTCGGAGGGCAGCGCCGACAAAAACTCGCCCGCTGTCGGACGGATAAACGTCACGGCGTCGGAAGCGATGGAAAAACGCACCTCGGAGCTGACATCGCAGCCGCCGCCGGTGCAAAATGCCGTTATCACGCGTATATATTCGCCGGGCGGCAGAGGACGATCGGGAACGATGTAATTATTCGCCGTTTCGCCGCTCCATATCGTTTCGCGCGACGCGGCGTCAAAAAGCTCCGTGCGGTAGCGGCAGTAGCGCGGCGACGAGAGCCAGCTTATGCAGGGCGGCGTTTCGCAAACACGTTCACCCTCGTGCGGCGAGGGAAAAAGCTGACCGTTTTCAGTCCGCGTCTGATCAAAAAATCCCATATAATCCTCCCTGTATGCGCCCAAGGCACACATGAACACATCGGCCGACATAAACATATGTTCTTGTGAATGTATGTCCGGAATTGCAAAATATCAAACAAATGTTCTGACATATTCAATATTATCTTCAGCACAATCGAACATATGTTCGTGAAAATGTTAGGATAATTTGCAAAAATGTGAACAAACGTTTTGTGCCGCACTGCGCACCGAACGCATGATGTCAGGCGATGCGATCATACCTATTCAGCCGTCAGAACCGCGCTGATTATGCCATATGTATTCTCCCGTATGCGGATTTATATGACCGATAGCCTTTGCCGGAAGCCCGCCGGCGATGGTAAAATCGGGGAAATCGTGCGTCACGACCGCTCCGGCGCAGACAAGACAGCCGCGCCCGAGCTTCACTCCGGCGGTGACGGTGACGCCGCTCGCGAGCCAGCAGCCGTCGCCTATGAAAATCGAATTGTCATAGTCCCCTTCCGTGCGCGCGGTGAACGCGAGGGTGGCGGGATCGAATTTGTGATGCCCCGCCGTCAGTGAGCAGTGCGGCCCGATGAGAACGTTTCTGCCGATATGCACCTCGCCGTTGATATACGAATAAAGTCCGATGAAGCTGCCCGCGCCGATATGCTCGGGCGACGGAACTCGGACGAGCGCTCCGGGCGCGACCATTACGCCGTCCGTGAAGCCGAGCAGAACGGCGCGGCGCAGATCGTCGGCGGCGTTATCCGAAGCGTTGGCGTATTTCGTCATTTCGGCGAACTGCACATCGGTCAGCGTTATTTCGGAGATCGGAGCGTTTTCCATTATATCACCTCATAAAAATGGGAACGCAGACGCGTTCCCGGATAAATAGTTCTTGTTCGCAAAATGAAAAATCACGAATAAAAACATACAAAATATTGATAATATAAAGCTTCGGAGAGCGCCCGCTTCCTTTACTTTGCGGTGAGATAACCCTTTGCGGCGAGCAGCTCGGCGATGAGGACGGCTCCTCCGGCGGCGCCGCGAAGCGTGTTGTGCGAAAGTCCGACGAATTTATAATCGAACATACTGTCCTCGCGCAGACGCCCGGCGCAGATGCCCATACCGCCCTCGATACCGCGGTCTAAATGAGTCTGCGGGCGGTTATCCTCCTCAAAATAGGTGATAAACTGACGCGGAGCGCTCGGCAGCTCCATTTCCTGCGGAATGCCGCGGAAATTTTTCCATTCGGCAAGGATATCGTCCTTTGACGGCTTGCTTTTGAAGTTTACAAACACCGCCGCCATGTGACCGTCGGTCACCGGCACACGGATGCACTGGGTGGTGATGAGCGGCGACGCCGATTTGACTATTTCGCCATTTTCGATGTGTCCCCAGATTTTAAGCGGCTCCTGCTCGCTCTTTTCTTCCTCGCCGCCAATATACGGAATGACGTTGTCGAGCATTTCCGGCCATTCGCGGAAGGTTTTGCCCGCGCCGGATATCGCCTGATAGGTGGTAGCGAGGACGGCGGTCGGCTCAAATTTAAGCAGGGGGGTGAGCAGAGGAACATAGCTCTGTATCGAGCAGTTGGGCTTGACGGCGATGAAGCCGCGCTTTGTGCCGAGCCGCGCACGCTGATGCTCTATCACCGCTAAATGCGCGGGATTAAGCTCCGGAACTACCATCGGGACGTCGGGTGTCCAGCGGTTGGCGCTGTTGTTCGAAACGACCGGAGTCTCAGCCTTTGCGTAGGCTTCCTCGAGCGCTTTTATCTCGTCTTTTTTCATATCGACGGCGCAGAAGGTGAAGTCGACGAGTGAAGCGAACTTCTCGACGTCGGCGGCGTCGTAAACGGTCATGCCTTTATATTTTTCCGGCATCGGAGAGGAGAGCTTCCAGCGTCCGCCGAGAGCCTCCTCGTAGGTTTTGCCGGCGCTGCGGGCGGACGCTGCGAGCGCGGCGACCTCGAAATAAGGGTGATTTTCAAGCAGCGACAGAAAGCGCTGACCGACCATTCCGGTAGCGCCGATGACGCCGACTTTTAATTTTTGAGGTATCTGATACATTTGTATACACTCCAGTCAAAAATATTACATATATGTGATTTAAACGCGGTGGTTAACGTTAACCGCTCATTATAAAATATATACGAAAATAATACCACATTTCAGTACATTTGTCAACACAGACCACCAATTTGCGGGCGGAATTATTTTTCAAAATGTTTACAAATTATATTATATCTTAAATATTAGATACTTGACACAATGCCGAAAAAATTATATAATATAAAGTATATAGCTTTATTGCCGGAATACGGCAAATGCGGCGGCTCACGCCGCAATATCATTAAAAAGGAAAGAATTGACAAATGACATATAAGACCTCGGATATGACCGTGCTCGTAGTGGGCGGCGGCGGACGCGAACACGCTATCGTCCGCTCGCTCTCACTCTCTCCCCGCGTTAAAAAGCTTTACGCCGCTCCCGGCAACGCCGGAATCGCAAAGTTAGCCGCGCTCCTGCCGATAAAGGCGACCGACATTGACTCAATGGTGGCGGCGGCGAAGGATATAGGGGCGGATCTCGTTTTCGTCGCGCCGGACGATCCCCTCACGCTCGGCATGGTCGACGCGATGAACGACGCCGGAATACGCGCGTTCGGCCCGACGGCGAGAGCGGCGCGCATCGAGGGCAGCAAGGTGTTCTCCAAGGGCATGATGAAAAAATACGGCATACCGACGGCGGATTACGAGACCTTTTCCAATCCCGAGGACGCCATGCGCTATATCGAACGCCGCGGCGAATATCCTACGGTGATCAAGGCAGACGGACTCGCGCTCGGCAAGGGCGCCGTCATAGCCGAAGATCACGCGGCGGCAGCTGACGCTATTCACTCCATAATGTGCGATAAGGTGTTCGGCGCGAGCGGCAACAACGTCGTCGTCGAGCAGTTCCTTCGCGGACCGGAGCTTACCGTCCTCTCGTTTGTCGACGGAGAGCACGTCGTGCCGATGGTATCCTCGCAGGATCATAAGCGCGCGCTCGACGGCGATCTCGGACTCAATACCGGCGGTATGGGAGCGTTCTCTCCCAGCCGTCATTATACGCCCGAGCTTGAAGCGGAGTGCATGGAGAAGATATTTCTGCCCACTGTCCGCGCGATGAACGCCGAGGACAGCACCTTTAAGGGAGTTATATATTTCCAGCTCATGCTGACGGACGACGGCCCCAAGGTCATCGAATACAACGCTCGCTTCGGCGATCCCGAAACGCAGGCGGTGCTTCCGCGGCTTAAAACCGACCTCTGCGACATTATCGACGCGTGCATAGACGGCACGCTCGACAAGATAAATATCGAATGGCACAGCGACGCCGCCTGCTGCGTCGTCATGGCGAGCGGAGGCTATCCGGTGAAATATCAGACTGGCTATCCGATATCGGGGCTTGACGCGCTCGAGGGTCGCTCTGACGTTTACGTCTACCACGCCGGAACGAAATCCGGCGAAAACGGCGAAATACTCACCTCGGGCGGACGTGTTCTCGGAGTGACTGCGCTCGGCGCGACGCTTGACGAGGCGATCGCCGGATCATACGAAGCCGTCCGCAAAATAAATTTCAAGGACGCGCATTACCGTACTGATATCGGCAGGAAATAAAAATACACTTCAAAAGAGATATAAATTGACAGACAAACAGAACAATCCCGACCTGCTCCGGCAGATCGAGGCTATGCTCCCGACACTTTCAAAGAGCCGGCGCGCGGTCGGACGGTTTATCATCGACCGTTATGATAAGGCGGCTTATATGACGGCGTCGAAGCTCGGAGAAAGCGTCAGCGTTTCGGAATCGACCGTCGTGCGCTTCGCCATCGAGCTGGGCTTCGCGGGTTATCCCGAGCTTCAGCATTCGCTGCGCGAACTGATACGCACAAAGCTGACCTCCGTTCAGCGGCTCGAGGTGGCTAACACCCGCATAGGCGACGGCGATCTGCTCGAAAAGGTAATGCAGAGCGATGCGGAGAACATCCGCGCCACGCTTGAAACGCTCGACCGCGCGAATTTCGCCGGCGCCGTCGACGCGCTCGACCGTTCCAAGATGATATATATCGTCGGAATGCGCTCCGCCGCTCCGCTCGCGTCGTTTTTGGCGTTTTATCTGCGGCTCGTGTTCGAGCACGTCCGGCTTGTCGCTACAAACAGCGGCAGCGAGCTTTTCGAGCAGCTGCTCCGCATAGGCGAAGGCGATACCCTTTTCGCCGTTACCTTCCCGCGATACTCCACGCGTGTGGTGAAAGCCGTCGAATACGCGGCGGCGGCTGGGGCGCACGTTATCGCGCTCACCGATTCGCCGTCGTCGCCAATAGCGGAAAAGGCGGATTCTCTGCTGCTTGCCAAAAGCGATATGGCATCGTTCGTCGATTCGCTTACCGCGCCGCTTTCGGTGGTGAACGCTCTTATCGTCGCGGTTTCGCGCCGCCGTCAGGCTGAAATAACCGATACCTTTGCAAAGCTCGAAAAAATCTGGGAAGAATACGAGGTCTACGAGAAGCCGCATGACGAATAAAACAGGCGGCATATCGCCGGACATCAAAGCGCGGGACGCTGCAAGCGATATCCCGCCGGATAAAACACCCGCCGCCAACAACGTCGCCGCCACTGATAAAACCGCCGCAGGCAAAACACCTGCCGCCAACACCGCCTCAAAATATACCGTCGGCGTGATAGGCGGCGGCGCGGCGGGACTGATGGCGGCAGGATACGCCGCCGAGCAGGGTGCTGAGGTGACGATATTCGAGCACCGCGACCGGCTCGCGCTCAAGCTGGGCATCACCGGCAAGGGCAGATGCAACGTCACAAACGACTGTGACCGCGATGCGTTTTTGCAGAATGTTCCCACAAATCCGCGCTTCCTATACACAGCCCTCGCCGAATTTTCGCCATCCGACACCATGGAGTTTTTCACCTCGCTTGGAGTCGAGCTGAAGGTCGAACGAGGAAACCGTGTGTTTCCGGTGTCTGATAAGGCTTCGGATATAGTGCGGGCGCTCAAAAGTTATGCGGGCGCCTGCCGCGTCGTATGGGGTGAGGTCACCCGGCTCATGCTCTCGGAGGACGGAAGCGAATGTACCGGACTTGCCTGCATCTGCCCCGACGGAGAGCGTAAATACCGCTTTGACCGCGTTATCGTCGCGACGGGCGGCGTCAGCTATCAGTCGACCGGTTCACGCGGGGCTGGCTACGCTCTCGCGCGTCAGGCGGGACTTGCGGTTATCGAGCCGCGCGCGTCGCTCGTGCCGCT
>Ga0172378_10003469_pt1 | contig 14812 bp, 15 predicted proteins | sample GrowelOW332metaG_FD_119755 | JGI IMG/M metagenome (GOLD analysis project Ga0172378, IMG submission 119755) | Groundwater microbial communities from an aquifer near a municipal landfill in Southern Ontario, Canada - Pumphouse #3_1 metaG | ecosystem: Environmental > Aquatic > Deep subsurface >... | reverse complement strand
TGGCTACTGTTACAAGCAGAATTGTCAATGAAGTGAAAGGCGTAAATCGCGTGCTTTATGATTGCACGGGAAAACCACCTGCTACAATTGAATTTGAATAAATAAAGTTGTCTCGGGGCACTGCCATTTATTCTGAAAAGGGCCAAATGGTTTAGCCTGCCGACATAGACAAAAACGACCTTGCATTAAAGCTTTTCGAAGCTTATGCAGGGTCGCTTTTTTATCCTCAACCCGAGAAAATAAAGGGATTTCTGCTTGAGAAAGAGAACGTTCACCATGGAGTGGCAGGTATAACTGGCAAAGCCAGAGAGAATATATAAAAATGCCCTTTACAGAATAAACGGCAGTGCCCCGCGACATGGTGATATTTTCTTTTATGCTTTTTGGGAAAAAGCATAGTGCTGTGATTTTCATGAGCGTTGGTTTGAAACGCCGGTAACACAGGGCGAAAGAGTATATTCATGATGTCTTGTTTCCCAAAAACTGAATCTCCAATTCCAGTAAAAACTCCCAAAATTCATTTTTGGGAAGCGTTTTGGGGAAAATGGAGTCAAGCAGCAGAGCATTCCTAATATGGAGGTTTTGCAAAGGTGAGGAAGAAAAATTTTAAAGGTCGTTGTGAAAAACGTGTCATTGGAAAGTGCAAGGAAGTATGCAGGACATACGATGCGATCCAGTACGCTTATGCGGATATTTTACAAGCGAGTGATGAAGTAAAAGAAATCAGAAGCTAAGCAGGTGACGAGGATAAGCAGCCAGTTTCTTGATGTCTGTACTAAATTTAATAAAGGTGAGATCTTGCATGATGAACTAATCAGTGTTACGGTTGAAAAAGGGTTTAATAACGTTATGGATGCATTTTGCGTTGAAGCCGTAGCAATACGCATGCAGCAACAACTGTTAGATGATTGTGCGTTTTTTTATGCAGCACATTTAAAAATGTCTTTTGTCATGAAGAAAAATGTTAAGGGATTTGAAGCGCATCCGTCTGACTATTATGAAATTACGTCTGCGTTAGATATTTAAAGGGGATTGTACTTTTAGGAGAAAAAACTATGCAGGATATTTTGTTGGAAGTTAAAAACCTATCCGTTTTGTATGGAGAAAAAAATATTAAAAGATATAAATTTTATTTTACCTCGTGGTAAGGTTTTAGCAGTAGTTGGTGAGTCAGGCAGTGGGAAAAGTACGTTGCTCAATACAATAACTGGGCTTTTAGGAAAAGTAGGAAAAGCTAGTGTTGGCAGTATACGGTTTAAAAATCGAGATTTACTTACATTACATGCCCGACAATGGCAAAGCATTCGGGGAAAAGAAATAGCTAGGGTTTATCAGGATTCGAGTGCAGCTTTTTCTTCAATTCGAAAAATAGGGGAGCAGCTTTATGAAATGGTTCAAGCGCATGGAAAATGGTCTAGAGTAGAGCTGAAAAAACGGGTGGAGAAAATCATTAAAAAAATGAATTTGCCGGAGGGAATATTAGATGAATATCCTTTTTGCTTATCTGGCGGGATGGCGCAGCGCGTTGGCATTTTAGCAGCACTTTTGCTTAAACCAGACCTTCTTTTGGCCGATGAGCCTACTTCGGCCTTGGATACAGTTACACAGGTACAGGTAGTAGAAGAAATGATGAAACTGCAGGCTGAATATGGTTTATCTATTTTGTTGGTTACGCATCAGTTGTCCATCGCACGTGTGATGGCGGATTATGTTGTTATTATGCAGCGGGGAAGAGTGGTCGAAGCAGGGTCGGTCCGTAGTGTTTTTGAATGTCCGCAGCATAGTAGAAGCATCTATTACGATAATTTAGCTAAGCATGCGGAGAAAAATCGTGTTAAAATGATTGAAAATATTGATTAAATAGGAAGAGTATGTTATTATTCAAATAGACGAATTTTTCTAAAAAATAGAATAATTTACACGGAGTTATGTTTTGCTAAGGAAATTTAAAATTTAATGTGAGGTGGATTTTATGTCAAAAGAATATTTTGAAAAGGCAAAAGGCGTGGGGGTGTTGGCGACATCATCCGTATCAGGGGAAGTTAACATGGCCGTTTATGCGAAACCGCATTTTATGGAGGATGGCAGCTTAGCTTTTATTATGCGAAATCGCTTGACTTATGCGAATGTTATAGAAAACCCGCATGCCTGTTATTTATTTAAAGAAGAAGGTGGTTTTGCCGGCAAACGTTTGTATTTGACAAAAATTGCCGAGGAAAAGAATACAGAGCGGCTTTATGCGTTGCGTCGCCGCCTGTATGATGATGATCAATATGATCAGGAAGATTTGTTTTTGGTGCTTTTTCGCTTGGAACGCGAGCGTCCACTATTGAGTAAATAAATTTTTTGGCAAGCAAATTTTACGGCGATGGCTTATTTTTATTCTTGTTTGATAACAGGAATAGAAGTAAGCCATTTTGTTGTATAAAAAAAATCGGATTGCTGAAAAAGATGTAAAATCCTTGTTGTTTCTGTTGGGCTGCGGTATAATTATTAAAATTGAGCTAGGGCTTTCGATAGGAAATGCCCGCTAGGCATTGGGAATGAAATTAGCAGGGAAAAAGATCGGGTTCTATGAAGGCCTTGCTTTGAGGAGGCGGGCTGCTTTTTTTATGTGAGCGATATTGAAAAAAAGATAGGGAGCGGTGATGGCTATTAATATGATGCTTATGATTCAGCTCGATGTTTTCATGATATTGTTGCTGGTAAGTATAGCGATACATGCTTGTGGTAAATTGGACAGAAGAGTTTTGGCGAATCGATTGTTTATCGATTTGATCTTGCTGACGATTAGCATTTTAACGCTGGAGATCTTGAGCGTTGTATTAAATTCGCCAGAGTTTATTGTTATGGCGAAGATCGTAAATACAGCAGGTTTTGCGATTGTGCCATTGTTACCGATTCTTGCAATGCTGTATGTACATAGAAAAGCTAATCCAAAACAAAAAATATCTGTAAAAAAGTTTAAATGGGTAATGGTGCCCTTTTTATTAAATGCGATTTTGGCTATAGGCAGTTGTCAGTTTGGCTGGATTTTTAGTGTGACGTATGAAAATTTATATGCACGCGGACCGTTTTTTTTTATTTCTCCCTTGACGAGTTATTTTTATTATATGATACATCTTCTGGTTCTTTATAATAATCGGAATAAAATAAATCATGAAGAAATGACGGCGTTGAGCCTTTTTTCTTTTATTCCGGCCGTATTGTCAGTTTTTCAGCTATACTATGTTATTTATTTAACAATTTGGAACAGTGTGGCAATTGCTGTTGCTATTAATTATATCTGTATTTTGCATGGGCTGTCTAAGCGCGATTTGTTGACTGGCTTGGGGAATCGTGTAGCTTATGATGAATATCTTAAAAATTTTAATGGAAAAAAACACATTGTCTTGGCAACCGTGATCATGGATTTGGATAATTTTAAAAGAGTCAATGATGTTTTTGGGCACCAGGCCGGAGATCAGGCATTGAAGACGTTTGCCGGTCAATTAGAGTTGGTATTTAGAGGAAAAGGAGTTACTATCCGCTTAGGCGGGGATGAGTTTATTGTTTTATTGCAAGAAAATCAGCGGGTAGTCGTGGAAAAATACATTCAAAACTTAAAAAAAAGGCTCATGGACTACAATCAAAGTGGTGTGGTGCCGTATGATATTCAATTCAGCTACGGTATAGCAGTATTCGATGCGTCTTGCCACAGCATCCATGATTTTATTTGGGAAAGTGACAAGCTCATGTATCAGAATAAGCAAAATAAGCGCTGCCAGCGAGAAAGTGTATCGACATGATCTAGCTGTAGTGCGGCAGGCGCTATGAAAACACATTTTAAAATAATAAAATGTGTAAAAAATGATGCAATGCAAGAGGAAGTATAGTAGTGGGGAATAAAGTGATATTAGCGCAGGAGTTACAAGCTGCTGTTGCTCATTTCACCGTTTGAATATAGCTGTTTGTCAAGCGATTCGTTTGATGAATGGTTGCAAGTCATTATAAAAGGAAGCCAGTATCTAAAAGTGCTGGCTTTTACTTTGTTTTCTTGCTACTCGTGAGGTGAACAGAACCGTGCCTTTTTCAATGTAGGATGGCTTTTTATGAGTTCAATAATGAGAATTGGTTTGCTTAGAAAGATAAAGGACAAAATAAAATTGCTCGAAATTTACGATAAGAAGAATGTGACAAAGGATAGAGACGTGACTAAAAAAAGCTGATATTTTGTTAAAAAAATTATTTAAGATAAAAGAAAATAGATTTGAAGATAATATGGTAAATGTTGATAGGAAAATGATATATGTATAACAAAATGGTGTAAAATATAATAAAACCATGTTCTTTGTATAACAAATAACGGGCGCGTTTTGTTATATGTTCCTGCTGGAATGTACAAGTGCTTGTAAACCATGAAAACGAACGTTGACAGTTTTTTGCAAGTTCTGTATCATGTAAAGGGTAAGCCAATCACTAGAAATTTTAGGAGATGATTGATTCATGAAAGTGGCCGTAGTTATGGGAAGTGATTCCGACTGGCCGATTTTGAAACCGGCAGTTGAACTTTTGAAACAGTTTGGTATTGAATCAGAAGTTGTAGTTGCTTCCGCGCATCGCACACCGGGAAAGGTGCGCGATTTTGTTACTTCTGCACCGGAACGTGGTATCGGAGTATTTATTTCAGCAGCAGGAGCAGCCGCTCATTTGGGTGGCGTTATCGCAAGTTATACGATATTGCCAGTCATTGGCGTTCCAATCAACGCAACACCACTCAACGGCATGGATGCACTTCTTAGCACGGTACAAATGCCATCTGGTATTCCGGTTGCTACAATGGCAATTAATGGGGCAAAGAATGCAGCGATTTTTGCTGTACAGATCTTTGCTGTAGCAGATCCTGCATTGCAAAAAAAACTGAGTGCTTATCGCGCAAAGATGGCCGAAGAGGTAGAAAAAAAAGCGGCGCATGTAGCTGCACAGCTCTAATATAGAGCTTTTTTTAAATATTAAAATTAAATGGAGGCTTATTGACGAAAATGGAAAAGAAAGCATTGTATGAAGGTAAAGCAAAGATTATGTACACAACGGATAATCCGGATGAACTTATGGTTTATTACAAGGATGATGCTACGGCAGGAAATGGTGCCAAAAAAGGTACGATTCTTGAGAAGGGTATCATGAATAATAAAATCACGGCATTCTTTTTTGATTTACTCACAAAAGAGGGGATTGAAAACCATTACATTAGTATGCCAAGTGATCGGGAAATGCTTGTCAAAAAACTTGATATTATTCCGATTGAAGTTGTCATCCGCAATGTGGCAGCAGGTAGTCTTGCAACTCGTCTCGGTCTTAAAGAAGGCACGAAGATGTCACAGCCGATTGTTGAACTTTACTATAAATGTGATGAACTCAATGATCCAATGATTAATCATTTCCATATTAAGGCAATGCATATTGCAACGCAGGAAGAAATCAATCAGGTTGAAGCTGCTGGTCTTAAAGTCAATGAAATTCTTACAAAATATCTGGCAACGAAGAAAATCGAGCTTATCGATTTTAAGCTTGAATTCGGTAAATATAAAGGTAAGGTCATTCTTGGCGATGAAATTTCACCGGATAACTGCCGTTTCTGGGATAGTGAAACACATGAAAAACTTGATAAGGACAGATTCCGCCGTGATCTTGGTAACGTAGAAGATGCTTATAAGGAAATTTTGCACAGACTGACGGGAGAAGTTAGATAAATGATTGAAATAGAAGCAAACAAATGGAAGGAAGAATGCGGTGTCTATGGTGTATACTCCCACGAAGACGATGTTGCAGAGATGACCTATCTTGGCCTGTATGCATTACAGCATAGAGGACAGGAAAGTGCCGGTATTGCAATAACGGATGGTGCGTGGATGGATGTTACACGTGGCATGGGCCTGGTCAATGAAGTGTTTCGTCATCAGGTTCCGCACATGGATAATCAGTGTATTGCGATTGGCCATGTACGGTATTCGACCACGGGTTCCAGTCTGCTTACAAATACACAGCCGCTTATTGTCAACTATGCTGGCGGCAAGATCAGTCTTGCCCATAATGGTAATTTGACAAATGCGGCAGAAATCCGTCATCAGCTCGAACAAGAGGGCACAATTTTTCAGACATCCATCGACTCGGAGGTTTTTGTAAACCTTATTGCCCGCTCACGTAAAACGGCAATTGAAGATAAGATCATGGAAAGTTTGTGCAAAATCGAGGGAGCTTACTGTCTGACAATCATGACGGAAGATAAGCTTATCGGTGTGCGTGATCCACAGGGATTTCGTCCGCTTTGCATTGGCAAGCTCGATAATACATGGGTTATTTCATCGGAAAGTTGTGGGCTTGATGTTGTTGGTGCGGAGTTTGTCCGTGATATTGAGCCAGGTGAAATGGTAGTCATTGATGACAGCGGTTTGAAGTCGTATCGGTTCTCTGATGCAAAAAAGCGTGCTTCGTGTATTTTTGAATACATTTATTTTGCGCGTCCTGATTCGGTTATCGATGGACAAAGCGTTCATGATGCCCGCTTTATGATGGGAAGAGTACTTGCACGTGAAAGTCAGTATAAAGGGGATATTGTCATATCTGTACCGGATTCCGGTACGACGGCAGCAACCGGCTATGCTTTTGAGTCAGGGATTCCTTTTACGGAAGGGCTTATCAAGAATCGGTATATTGGTCGTACGTTTATTCAACCAACACAAAAAAAGCGTGATACGGCTGTAAAGCTTAAACTGAATGCAATCCGTTCGGCGGTGGAGGGAAAGTCTGTTATCATGGTTGATGATTCAATTGTCCGTGGTACGACAAGCGGTAAGATCGTTCGTATGCTTCATAATGCCGGAGCAAAGGAAGTGCATATGTGCATCAGTTCGCCGCCCATTGGCTATCCTTGTTACTATGGTATTGATACTTCCGTACGTAAGGAACTTATCGCTGCAACGAAGACTGTCGAGGAAATCCGTGCATTTATTGGTGCAGATTCACTTCACTTCTTATCCATTGAGGGCCTGCGGCAGTGTGTTCCTAAAATTAATGCAGATGATATGTGCTATGCTTGTTTCAACAGGGCATATCCGCTTGAGCAGAAGGAAGCATGCCCGGAACACTCGGATAAGTACATGTTTGAACAGGGTAGAAAAAGTAAATAATAAAAGAGATATAACCATTATCCATAACAAATATTGTTATGGATAATGGTGTTCTATATGTGAATAAATCTTATGAGATATTTGGAGGGAAACATGGAAAAGAAACTCACGTATCGTGATGCTGGTGTAGATATTGATGCAGGGAACTATTCTGTATCTTTGATTAAGGATAGTGTAAAGGCAACCTATCGTCCGGAGGTTCTTGGTGATCTTGGCGGTTTTGGTGGTCTTTTTGCCCTGAATACCGGAAAATACAAGGAACCCGTGCTTGTATCAGGTACAGATGGTGTCGGTACAAAGCTGCGTCTTGCTTTTATGATGGACAAGCATGACACAATTGGGCAGGATGCTGTCGCCATGTGCGTTAATGATATTCTTGTCCAAGGAGCTGAGCCTTTGTATTTTCTTGACTATCTTGCTGTAGGCAAGCTTGATCCGGAGCAAGTCGCGGATGTAGTCAGGGGTGTAGCTGCAGCTTGTAAAGAATCCGGGTGTGCCCTCATCGGTGGCGAAACGGCAGAAATGTCGGGTTTCTATCCGGTTGGCGAATACGATATTGCTGGTTTTGCTGTTGGTGTTGTCGATAAAGCAAAAATCATTACAGGCGATAAAATAAAAGCAGGCGATGTCGTGCTCGGGCTTCCTTCAACAGGGATACACTCAAATGGTTACTCGCTTGTTCGTAAAATTGTGTTTGATGTTAAGGGCTTTAAGGGCGATGAAAAAATTGACGAGCTCGGCGGCAGGTCAATCGGTGAAGAGCTTCTTACACCGACGCGTCTTTATCCGAAGGTCTGTCTGCCGCTTATCGAGAAGTTCAATATCCATGGTATGGTTCATATTACGGGTGGCGGTTTTTATGATAATATTCCGCGGGCGCTGCCGAAGGACTGTGCTGTCGAAATTGATGCGAATGCCTGGGAAGTTCCGGCAATCTTTGGTCTTTTAAAAGAATGGGGAAATGTTGACTGGACAGAAATGTATCGCACGTTCAATATGGGTATTGGTATGATTCTTATCGTTGATGCCGCGGATGTATATGGAATTCGGTCGCAGCTTGGCAAAGCTGGCGAAGTATGCTATGAAATCGGTAAGGTGGTCAAGGGCGATCATGATGTTATGATCAAAGGCGGGGTTTTTGATGACTAAGGCAATTTTGGGCGTTTTATGCTCCGGACGAGGTACGAATCTTCAATCGATTATTGCTGCTATAGAAAGCGGTCAGATCAATGCAGAGATTGGTGTTGTTATTACTGACAAGCCTTCTGCTGGGGCACTTGAGCGCGCAGCAGAAGCGAATATACCAGCAGTATGTATCGATCGTAAACAGTGCGCAACAAAGCAGGAGTTTGAAGAAAAGATCATTGCTGTACTCAGAAACCATGATGTATCACTTGTTATTCTTGCGGGATTTATGCGCATACTAAGTCCGTATTTTGTGCATGCATTTACCGGACGCATTATGAATATCCATCCGTCGCTTTTGCCTTCATTTGGCGGGGCGCATGCTCATCGTGATGTACTTGCCTATGGTGTGAAGGTATCCGGTTGTACCATTCATTTTGTTGATGAAGGCATGGATAGTGGACCCATCATTTTACAGGATACGGTACCTGTAATAGATAATGATACAGAAGATACCCTGGCCGCAAGAGTACTTAGCAAAGAACATATCTTATATCCATATGCTATTGAGCTCTATATAAATGGAAAACTCAGTATTGATGGCCGTCATGTAATAATTCAAAAATAAATTAAAAAGGTGGAGATTCTCAATGAAGATCAAACGTGCGCTAATCAGTGTATCAGACAAAACCGGTATCGTAGAATTTGCCAGAAAGCTTAATGAAGCTGGTGTGGAAATTATTTCGACAGGCGGTACGATGAAGGCCATCAAGGAGGCTGGCATACCGGTTATGTATGTGAGTGATGTCACAGGTTTTCCGGAAATAATGGATGGTCGTGTAAAGACGCTAAACCCATATATCCATGGTGGTATTCTTGCTGTACGTGATAATCCAGTGCATGTACAGGCAATGAAAGATCATAAGATCACAGGGATTGATCTCGTTGTTGTAAATCTTTACCCATTCCGGCAGACGATTGAGAAATTGAATGTGACACTTGCTGAAGCAATCGAAAACATTGATATTGGCGGACCTGCAATGATTCGAGCAGCAGCAAAAAACTTTAAGTTTGTTACGGTTGTTACAAATCCTTCCCGCTATGACAAAATTGCAGAGGATATTCAAAAGGATGGCGGCGTAAATGGTATGCTGCGTATGCAGCTTGCTCAGGAAGCTTTTGAACATACAGCGGCATATGATGATTGTATTCAAAATTATCTTATACAGCAGATCAATAAATAAGCGGGGGCAGTAAAAAATGGACATTTTAGTTATTGGCGGCGGCGGTCGTGAACATACTCTGGTGTGGAAGCTCAAGGCAAGCAAAAAAGTTGGGAAAATATATGCAATTCCAGGCAATCCGGGTATAGCAAAGTATGCCATGTGTGTAGATTTATCAATTGCCGATATGGGTGCACTTGTGCAGTTTGCACAGGAAAAAAATATTGATCTTGTTGTCGTTGGGCCGGAAGTTCCTTTGACCAATGGTGTTGTTGATGCCTTTACAAAGGCAGGAATCAAAGCATTTGGCCCATCGAAGGCTGCAGCTGAGATCGAGGGGTCAAAAGCATTTTCCAAGAATCTCATGAAAAAATATGGTATTCCAACAGCAAAGTATGAAGTGTTTACAGAAGTGGAAAAAGCACGTGCCTATGTGAGAGAACAAGGGGCCCCCATTGTCATTAAGGCTGATGGTTTGGCAGCTGGTAAAGGGGTCGTTGTAGCTGAAACGCTTCATCAGGCACTTGAAGCCATTGATGAGATTATGTGCGATAGGGCTTTTGGCAGTGCAGGCAGCCGCGTTGTTATTGAAGAATGCCTTATGGGTGAGGAAGTCTCGCTTTTGACATTTACGGATGGCAATATGATTGTGCCAATGGTATCATCGCAGGATCATAAACGGGCATATGATGAAGACAAGGGACCTAATACTGGCGGCATGGGCGCCTATGCACCTGCACCGGCTGCAACACCTGAAATTATTATGCGTGTCCAAAAGGAAATACTTGATCCAACGATTGCAGCAATGAAGGCGGAAGGTCGTAAGTATATTGGCTGTCTCTATGCCGGCCTCATGATTACAGTGGATGGGCCGAAGGTTATTGAATTCAATGCACGTTTTGGTGATCCGGAAACGCAGGTAGTGCTGCCGCTTCTTGAAAGTGATTTTCTTGAAGTTATGCTTGCCTGTATTAATGGTACACTCAAAAATACAGAAGTGAAATGGAAAAAGGAAGCGGCTGTTTGTGTCGTTATGGCAGCGGGCGGTTATCCGAAGTCGTACAATAAGGGTGATGAAATTACTGGTCTTGATGCAGCTGAAGCTGCGGGTACTTTGGTGTTTCATGCAGGTACAACGGTAAAAGATGGAAAGATTGTTACAAATGGTGGCCGTGTTCTCGGTGTTGTTGCAACAGCGCCGGACATTAAGGGTGCGGTTGATAAAGCCTATGCTGGTGCAAAGAAAATAAACTTTGCCAATGTGCACTATCGTAAAGATATTGCGCATCGGGCATTGGAACGTTTATAAAAATAGTGACTGAAATAAGATTTTAAAACAGAGGCTATAGATGGGCTGCTATATGGTGGCAATCCTTCTATAACCTCTATTTTTTTGTGAGTTGTATTGGTATTGTTACAGACAAATTACTAAATATATAAAGAGGCACTAAATTAAAATATTAAAAATATAAAAGCTCAAAGCATATTTATGATATAATTAGAATGTTTAGCCAATGCAAAATGATGTTATAGGTAAGGATGAAGGGGTTTAACGGTGTTTGCACAAAAGGAATGGGGAGGTTTTTTAATGTTTGAATTGAATTCTGTAAAGAAATTATGCTTAGTGGTTTTGATGCCTTTATTTATTGTGGGTATAATTTGTTTATCAGGTATTGGCTATTATTTTGCGCGTAATGTGATACTTACAGATGCGGATGAGATTATTCGTGGACAAGGCAGAATTGTGGCAGCAAGTGTAGATAAAGATATTAACGAAAAAATGGCTCGGTTGGAAGAGCTGGCCAATATGGAGGTTATGACACAAGGGAATGAGGCCGCAAAGGTGAAGACACTCGCAGCTGTTGAACTGCGTAATCCGGGATTTGCTATGATCGCATATGCAGATCTTCAGGGACAGGCCATTAGTGATAAAGGAGTTCGTATGGATCGTGCAGATCGCGAATACATAAAGAAGGTTCGTGAAACAAAAAAGGCCTATGTGTCGGATGCAATTATTTCCGGGACATCAGGTAAACTTGTTACGGTACTTACAGAGCCGGTACTAAAGAATGGTCAGCTCGTCGGGTTTGTTTATGGGACAATGAATCTTGACTATTTAACAGAAATGATTGGCAAGGCGGATATTCAGGGTGGAGGATATGCCTATCTTGCTGATGGTAATGGTATAGTTCTTGCTCATCCGAAGAATGCGGAGTTCATTGGCAAGATGAATTTGCGGAAAAAGCAAGTGGATATTGGTAATGGTAAGACATCACAGCTGGATGATGCACTTATGAATGCATTTGCAAACAGTATGGATGGTGATAAACAGGTAGCTTCTAATTATCTGCAAACGTCAGGTACAGAGGAGGTTGCAACAATCACACCAATCCAGCTCGATGGGCGTAAGTGGGGTGTTGTAACAACAATTCCAAAAGATCAGGTGGAAGCAAGAAGCAATACTTTATTTAAAATCATGACGGTTGTTGCGAATTCATTCATTATATTAGCAGCACTCTTCATCTATTTCTTTGCGAAACGTCTTGCAGAGCCGCTGGTTGCTTTGCGGTCTGAATGCGATCGGCTGAATACAGGAGATCTTCGTGCGGGTACTATGCATATTGATCGAAAAGATGAGATTGGTGCACTGGCAATTGGTTTCGAACAGATGCGGAAAACCTTGCAGTCTGTATTAAAAAATGTAAAGGATCGTTCAAAGGAGGTTGCAAACTCAAGTGATATCCTTACGACAAGTGCCGGACAGTCGGCAGAGGCTTCGACGAATATTGCAGGTTCTATTGCAGAAATAGCCGGAGGCATTGAGCACCAGGCGCACGAAACAGCAAAGGTTAACGAAAAGACGGCGACTGTAGCAGATACAAGTAGTGAACTTGCAGAAAAATCAGAGGCAATTGCAACTGTTGCACAGATGACGGCTGATCAGATTATGACAGGTCGGGATTCGATTGCACAGGCTGTCATAAAGATGAATGAAATCAGTGAAGGTTCAGTTGCAGTACAGGCATCGGTTACAGCACTGGATACTAGTACAAAAGAGATTGGTGATATCGTTGCGATGATTTCTAATATTGCCGGACAGACAAATCTTCTGGCACTTAATGCAGCAATTGAAGCGGCACGTGCCGGAGAAGCCGGACGCGGATTTTCTGTAGTTGCTGAAGAGGTTCGTAAGCTTGCTGAAGAATCCGAACAGTCCTCACAAAAAATTGCGGAACTTGTTCAGAAGAATCAGGTTGATATGCATTCTGCAGTAGAAGCAAGTCGGAGTGGGACGGATAAGGTTCAAAATGGTATTGAATCCGTAAATGCTGCAGATGAAGTATTCCAGTCAATTTCGATTGCCGTTGAGGCACTTACGGCAGAAATCAGGTCGATATCAGACGCAATGAAGGATGTTGCTGAATCAAATAAGATAGTACGTGTGTCTGTGGGAGAGATTGATAAGATTAGTAATAAAAATGCAGCAGAGTCACAGAGTGTGTCAGCATCAACAGAAGAACAGTCGGCATCTATGGAGGAAATTGCTGCTGCTAGTCAATCACTGTCAAAACTGGCAGATGATTTGAATGAGCTTGTTACAAAGTTTCGTGTATAAAATAGTAGAATAAAAAACGACAGGTTTAAAGGTGGTGCGCAGTGATTTATTGACTGCGCACTTATTTTGTAGAATGCTAAAAGTCAATATGCTATAATAGAAATGTAACTGATAAATAAAGGGGAAGATGAAATGGTAATGGAGCTAAATAAGATATATCATGGTTTTCGACTTTTAAAAACCACGAAAATAAAAGAAGTTAACTCAACGGCGTATGAATTTACGCATGAAAAGAGTGGTGCCCGGCTTTTGTTTTTAGAAAACAAAGATGATAATAAGGTATTTTCGATATCTTTTCGTACACCACCGAAAGATGATACAGGGGTTGCACATATTGTTGAGCACTCAACGCTTTGTGGCTCACGCAAGTTTCCGCTTAAAGAACCCTTTGTTGAGCTTGTGAAAGGGTCTTTGAATACATTTCTTAATGCAATGACGTATCCGGATAAGACGATGTATCCAGTGGCCAGTCAGAATGATAAGGATTTTCAAAACCTTATGGATGTTTATCTTGATGCTGTGTTTTATCCGGTCATGTATACAACGCCGGAAGTCCTTATGCAGGAAGGCTGGCACTATGAGATCGAAAAGCCGGCGGATGATCTGGAGTATAGCGGCGTTGTCTATAATGAAATGAAAGGTGCATTATCATCACCAGAAGATATTCTTGACAGCAAAAGCATGAACTCGCTTTTTCCTGATACGACGTATGGCTTTGAATCCGGTGGTGATCCAGAAGCAATTCCACAGCTTACACAACAAATGTTTATTGATTTTCACGAAAAATATTATCATCCGTCAAATAGCTATATTTATCTTTATGGTGATATGGATATTGATGAAAAACTTGCATTTCTTGATAAAGAATACCTGCAGTCTTTTTCTCGTATTGCTGTGCCGTCAAAAATCATGAAACAGCCACAGTTTAAAGAACATAAAGTTATTTATGGGGAATACCCGATTGGGGCAGAGGAAGCTGCAGAAGATAAGACGTTCCTAAGTCTTAATGCCATTGTTGGGGAAGCAACCGAAGTGGAAACAATGCTCGCACTGGAAATTTTGGAGCATGCGCTTTTGAAAACACAGGCGGCGCCGCTTCGCAAGGCACTTATCGATGCAAAAATCGGGAAAGATGTGCAGTCATCGTTTGAAGATGGTATTTTACAGCCGTTTTTCAGTATTATTATTAATGGCGCTGAAGCAGATCGTGCGGAGAAGTTCCGTACGGTTGTACGCGATACACTACAGAAACTTGTGCAGGATGGTATTGATAGAGAGCTAATGGAAGCTTCTATTAATTTACTGGAATTCAAGCTGCGTGAGGCTGATTTTGGTCAGTATCCGAAAGGACTTGTCTATAATATTAAGATTATGAATAGCTGGCTCTATGATAAAGATCCGACAATATTCCTTTATTATGAAGAGCTTATGCAAAAGATGAAGGACGGTCTTGAGAATGGTTATTTTGAAAAGGTATTGAAAGAACGATTCCTTGATAATCCGCATATGACCTTGCTTGTTCTTTCACCCAATAAAGAACTTGCTGCTGAAAAAGCCGCAGCCCTCCAAAAGGTTCTTGCAATAAAGAAAGAACAACTTTCTACTGGTGAACTTGATCATATCATTGAGATGACAGCAGCACTTAAGCAGCGCCAGCAGCGTGAAGATTCTCCGGAAGC
>Ga0172378_10003468_pt1 | contig 14815 bp, 13 predicted proteins | sample GrowelOW332metaG_FD_119755 | JGI IMG/M metagenome (GOLD analysis project Ga0172378, IMG submission 119755) | Groundwater microbial communities from an aquifer near a municipal landfill in Southern Ontario, Canada - Pumphouse #3_1 metaG | ecosystem: Environmental > Aquatic > Deep subsurface >... | reverse complement strand
GTCATCAACTACTCAAACGAATACCTCAAATGGCTCATAATACTTCCACTGATAAGTTTCGCCTCCTACATCTGGGATGGAATATTCATAGGTATCACCGCTTCCACCGGCATGCGAAACTCAGCAATAATATCAGCGGTACTCTTCTTCTTAATCTTCTACTTACTAAAGGTACCACTGCAAAATCACGCCCTATGGCTAGCAATGCTCATTTTTATGGCAAGCCGAGGCATCAGTCTCAGCATCATATCGAAGAAAACGATTTATACTCATTAACTTAATATACGCGGCAATATAAATTACTTTCGCGGCAATAACTATGCCTTCGAATTCAACACCATGCGTCTATTTCAAGGTATTAGTGGAGCAGGAGGCATAGTCCTCTCTAAAAGTATATCTACAGATATGTTTTCAGGAAGAGACCTTCAAAAATTCATGGCCATCATCTCAGCGATAAATGGCATAGCTCCTATTATAGCCCCAATGCTAGGAGGAACTATAGCCCACCTAGTATCATGGCAAGGAATATTTATTATACTTCTAGCCATAGGAATTATACTTATGATAATGAGTATCTTTCTAAAAGAGACACTACTACCCGAAAAACGATCAAAGGGCAATATAGCTAACATATATAGCAACCTGTTCAAGGTATTTCATAACCCTATATTCACTCTCTCAGTCCTAGGTATTATGTTCTGCTTCGTCACATTCTTTGGTTATCTTTCCTCCTCAACCTTTATTCTACAAAAGACATACGGATTATCACCTTTCGAGTATAGCCTATGCTTTGGACTTAACGCCATAATAATCGCTATCGGAGCTATTCTGGGAGGAACATTTAAACATCCAAACACTATATTAAAATGGTCTTCAATAAACATGTTTATCGGCACTATACTAGTAAGCATATGTCTAGTCAATCACCTATCACTCACCTTTCTCATGCTATCATATGCCTATCTGATGTTCAGTTTTGGTCTCATGCAAGCCCCTGCCACAGCAGTTGCTCTTGACAGTGAGAGACAACATGCAGGAGCAGCAAGTGCCAGCTTTGGTGCCAGTTGTTTTCTCGCAGGTGCAATAGCCAGTCCACTAGTATCCCTAGGCAACATGCTAATAAGTACATCAATAGTACTAACAATAGGATCCCTCATATGCATGATAATAAGTCAAATACTAGCCAAACGCATAAAACGCCAAGCAAATCAGGATTAACTATAATTTCTAAAAGAATTTATCTTTAATGATAATCACTATGATGCTGAGGATTAATAATTTCGCGATATTTATCTATAACGGCTTTAAAATCATCCCATGCAGCCCTTTTCAGATTAGGATTTCTCAACAATGCTGAAGGATGATATGTAGGCATAACCAATCTACCATTCCAATCCAACCATTGCCCCCTTATCTGAGATATACGAGCATTAGGGTCAATTAAACCTTTAAGAGCCGTAGCACCCAATAAAATAATAATTTCCGGATTAATAAGCTCGATTTGTCTATAAAGATAAGGAATACAAGCTTGTCGTTCCTCAGGTTTAGGATCTCTATTACCTGGAGGACGACATTTTACTATATTAGCTATAAAAATATGTTCCTCTCTAGTAAAGCCACATACCTCGAAGATTCTATTTAACAACACTCCCGACTTACCAACGAAAGGTTTTCCCTGCATATCCTCATAATAACCTGGTCCTTCACCTATACACATGATATGAGCATGTCTATTGCCCTCTCCAAAAACCACATTATGACGAGTCTTACAGAGTTCACACTTTTGGCATGTTAACACTTCTTTCTTTAATAGTTCAAATTCTTCCATATATAACAAAATTAATAAAAAAACATGGATATATCTTTCATCAAAAAATAAAAACTACAATTTTTCTGCTAAAATGCTCTTTATTTCAAAAAAATACTTAATTTTGTCCCATTAGTTAGAAACTATGAAAATAAGAATAGCATCATATACATCTCAAACATTTTCTCTGGAGGCTACACGAACATCCTTCGGCCTCTTTATGTGCGGCATGATGACTATTATTATGACAGGCATGACCCCATTGGGGTTTATATCATAATTTTTTCAAAAACGGTCATTTATCGTGAACTAAAACGAAAAGTTCGTCAAAGAGTTCAAAATTCAAATAATAAATTTCAAAATCATTAAGACTAATAATCGAATAAATTAATTCAATTATTCGACAATAATCTAATCACACGTATAGTAACATGAAAGTATTAAAATTTGGAGGAACATCAGTAGGTTCATTAAAAAACATATTAAATGTTAAAAGTATAATAGAAAATGAAAAAGAACCAGTAATTGTCGTAGTTTCCGCACTAAGTGGCATAACTGATAAACTATTAAATACATCTAAACTAGCAGCTAAAGGTGATATTGCCTACAAAAATGAAATGTCAGAAATTAGTAATAGACATTTAGATTTAATAGATAATGTTATCGTTGATTCTAAAAAGAAAGCCTATTCTAGAAAAAAATCTTTAGAACTACTAGATGATTTAAATAATATATACAGAGGAGTTTTTCTCATCAATGACCTTTCAGATAAAACCTTATCTACTATTTTAAGCTATGGTGAACGTTTATCTTCTTTAATAATATCTTATGTTATTAAAAATGCACATTTATATGACTCTCGCCAATTTATAAAAACTATTAAAGTATTTCAAAAACATTTAGTTGATTTTGAAGCGACTAAACTACTCGTCAACAAAACATTTGAGAATTATTTAATCAAATCAGAGAAACATGAAAAAGAAATAGCCATCGTTCCTGGTTTTATATCAACTGATAAAGACACAGGAGAAATCACTACACTTGGACGAGGAGGATCAGATTATACAGCTTCCATACTAGCATCTGAACTAAAAGCAAAAGAATTACAAATATGGACAGATGTCGATGGGTTTATGACAGCAGATCCTAAAGTTATATCATCAGCCTATGTAATAAAACATTTAAGCTATCTAGAAGCTACAGAACTTTGTAATTTCGGAGCAAAAGTAATATACCCCCCTACTATATACCCTGTATTCCGTGAAAACATTCCTATTAGAGTATTAAATACATTCAAGCCAGATGCTCCTGGTACTTTAATTACTCAAGAATCCATACATCACTCAGGCAAAGCCATAATAAAAGGCATCTCATCAATCAGTGATACTTGTCTTATAACAGTTCAAGGACTCGGCATGGTCGGTGTCATAGGAATCAATGAAAGAATTTTCAGTACACTAGCGAATAATGGTATTAGCGTATTTATGGTATCACAAGCAAGTTCAGAGAATAATACTACATTCGCTGTTAAAAATGCAGATGCAGACTTAGCAGTAAAAGTATTAAACAAAGAATTCGCTATAGAACGTTCACAAGGAGAAATGAACGACGTCACAGCCGAACATGATTTAGCCACAGTAGCCATTGTTGGAGAAAATATGAAAAGCACACCAGGCATTGCCGGTAAACTATTTGGAACATTAGGTCGTTCAGGCATAAGTGTCATAGCCTGTGCACAAGGTGCTTCAGAGACTAATATTTCATTCGTTATTAAAAAAATATCTCTTAAAAAAGCCCTCAACTCGATTCATGATTCCTTCTTCTTATCTGACAATAAAGAATTAAATCTATTCATAGCAGGAATAGGCACAGTAGGAGGAAAATTAATTGACCAAATTCGCTTTCAACAAAAAAAATTACTTAAAAATAATTTAAAAATTAATGTAATCGGAGTAGCTAATTCACACAAAGCCATCTTCAATAGAGATGGTGTCGAATTAAAGACATGCATAGAAACTCTGAAATCGGATAATAGCTCCCTATATGAAGAAAGTAATCCAGAAAAATTACTTAAAAAGATAGAAGAACTGAATATGTTTAATTCAGTTTTCGTAGATTGTACTTCAAGTCCCGAGATAGCTCAAATATATGAAAGACTATTATTGAACAACGTTTCAATAGTAGCTGCAAATAAAATAGCTGCATCATCAGAGTATAGTAATTACCAAAATTTAAAAAATATAGCTCGTAATCGAGGTATTAAATACTTATTTGAAACGAACGTTGGCGCAGGACTTCCTATTATAAATACTATGAATGGTCTAATCAATAGTGGAGACCATATTCTCAAACTTGAAGCAGTACTATCGGGCACACTAAACTACATTTTTAACGAACTGAGTGCAGATATAAGTTTTAGTGAAACCATAGTTAAGGCAATGGAAGCTGGTTATGCAGAGCCAGACCCAAGAATAGACCTTAGTGGTAAAGATGTCGTAAGAAAACTAGTAATTCTAGCTCGTGAAGCAGGATATGTAGTAGAGCAAGAAGATGTGAAGAAAAAGTTATTCGTCAATCAAGAATATTTTTCAGGCTCACTTGAAGAATTCTGGGAGGGAGTCAAAAAGCTGGATAAAGATTTTGAAAAGAAACGCCAAAAATTAGAATCGGAAAATAAAAGATTTCGTTTCGTCGCGACTATGGACCATGGGAAATGTGAAGTAGGTCTTAAAACTGTAGATAGTTCACACCCTTTCTACGACCTAGAAGGCAGTAATAATATAATTATGATATCTACAGAAAGATATAAAGACTACCCTATGATTATCAAAGGATACGGAGCAGGTGCAGATGTAACTGCCGCAGGTGTATTCGCAGATATAATTTCAATAGCTAATATACGTTAATATGAAATATATAATAATATTAGGTGATGGAATGGCTGATGAACCAATTAAAGAATTGGGGAATAAAACTTTACTCCAAGCCGCAAAAACTCCCTACATGGATAAATTAGCCTCTATGGGAATCACTGGACGAATGAAAACAGTAGCAGACGGCTATCATCCTGGCAGTGAAGTAGCCAACATGTCTATTCTTGGATATGATATGGATGAGGTATATGAAGGACGTGGCGTACTTGAGGCTGCTAGTCTTGGCGTCGATTTAGCTCCTAATGACCTCGCCTTACGCTGTAATTTAGTATGTATAGAAGGAGATATTCTAAAGAACCATTCTTCAGGTCATATTTCTACGAAAGAAAGTGATATACTTATAAAAGAATTAAATGATAAACTAGGAAGTGATAGAGTTCATTTTTATACAGGAGTATCTTATAGACATCTTTTAGTTATAAAAAATGGAGATAAACGAATAGAATGTGTCCCTCCACATGATAAGCCTCTTCATCCTTTCCGTCCTTTATTAGTTAAAGCCAAAGTCCCTGAAGCTGAAGACACTGCTGATTTATTAAATGATTTAATTTTAAAATCACAAACATTTTTAGCTAAAAACCTAATAAATCAAAAAAGAAAAGCAGCAGGTTTAGATATGGCCACTAGCATTTGGCCATGGTCTCCCGGTTATCGGCCTAAGATGAAAACTCTTAACGAGTTATATGGTCTATCTAAAAGTGCAGTTATAACAGCAGTAGATCTAATACGAGGTATAGGCAGATATGCAGGAATGGACATACTAAATGTAAAAGGAGCTACAGGTCTTTATAATACAGACTACGAAGCGAAAGCAGCTACTGCGATAGCAGCATTAAGAACACATGATCTAGTTTACCTACATATAGAAGCGAGTGACGAAGCTGGCCACGAAGGTAACATTGCCTTAAAAATGAAAACAATAGAAAATCTTGATAAACGTGCAGTCAAGCCAGTTTATGAGGCTACTAAAAATTGGTCAGAGCCAGTAGCTATAGCTGTTTTACCAGATCATCCTACTCCTTGCGCATTACGCACACATACTAATACACCTATTCCTTTTTTGATTTATAAACCAGGAACTGCGGCAGATAAAGTTAATAGCTTTGACGAATTTTCTGTGGAAGAAGGACTGCACGGACAGAAACCTCTTGAAAACGATGAGTTTATGAAGCTTCTCATTTCCAAATAATTAAATGACAAATTATGAAATATTATAGTACAAATAAAAGAGCTCCAGAAGTATCACTAAGTGAAGCTGTTATTAAAGGTTTAGCTCCTGATAGAGGATTATATATGCCTAGAAAGATCCCGACTATTCCGAGCAAACTAATTAAGAATATGAAGAATCAATCTTTCCAGGAAATAGCTTGCACTGTAGCGAATGCTTTTTTTAGCGAAGACATACCGAAAGCTGAATTAGATAAAATAGTAAAAGATACTTTAAATTTTCCTACTCCAATAGTTGAAGTAGAAAGAAATATCTTTAGCCTTGAACTTTTTCATGGTCCGACATTGGCATTTAAAGATGTAGGAGGAAGGTTTATGGCTAGATTATTAAGCTATTTTATCAAAGCTGATAATGAATCTAATGAAGTGAATGTACTTGTAGCCACTTCTGGTGATACAGGTAGCGCTGTAGCGAATGGTTTTCTTGATGTGCCAGGTATTCATGTATATGTACTATATCCTAAAGGGAAAGTTAGTCCTATACAAGAATCTCAATTTACCACACTAGGTCGTAATATAACTGCGATAGAGGTTGATGGTGTATTTGATGACTGTCAAGCTTTAGTGAAACAAGCATTTATGGATGATGAATTAAATGCACATATGAAATTGACTTCAGCCAATTCAATAAATATTGCAAGATTTCTACCTCAATCCTTTTATTATTTTAATGCTTATGCGCAGCTTGCCAGACTTGGAAAAGAGAAGGATATTATCGTAAGTGTACCAAGTGGTAATTTTGGTAATATTACAGCTGGTCTCTTCGCATGGTGGATGGGATTGCCTGTGAAGCATTTTATAGCTGCTAATAATAGTAACGATGTATTTTATAATTATCTCGATACAGGTATATATATTCCAAAGGCTTCAGTTCCTACTATAGCAAACGCTATGGATGTGGGGAATCCTAGTAACTTCGACCGTATAATTGATTTATTTAAACGTTGCGCAGGTAATACACATAAAAATATATGTAATAGAGTAAGTGGCTTTAGATACTCTAACGAACAAATAGCTGACACTATGAAAGCATTATATAAAACTTCTGGTTATATACTTGATCCTCATGGCGCATGTGGATATCAGGCACTGAAGGATTTTCATGCAAAAAGATCTGACGAAAATGACGGAGTTGGTTTGTTTTTAGAAACAGCTCATCCAGCTAAATTCAAATCAACTGTTGATAATATTTTAAATTCTGACATAATAATTCCAGAAAAATTAAAAGCTTTTATGAAAGGAAAGAAAAATGTAATTCCTATGCCTAATAATTATGATGACTTTAAATCATATTTAATGTCTAATCAATGATAATTTTATAGTTATAAGTTATCCTATAAGTTAGAATATAGTCCTTTTAAAGAATTTATCATAGTAATCATTACCTAGATTAATAATGAAAAGGTTATTTTTAGCTCTTGTGATTCCATTATAGACTAATTCATTAGAATTAGTCTTATCTTTTTCAATAATTAGAAAAATAGTATGCGCTTCCCATCCTTTAAAACTATCAATAGTAGATAACTTAATCATATTGTTTTTTACTGAGAAATTGAACTCCTTATTTCTCCTTGCTTTTTTAATCTCTATATCGAATCGTTTGTTATTAAACTTATATCCTCTAATATAAAATTGTTTTTTTATCTTTTTAATACATTCTTTATTTTCGAAGGTAGTAATAGTACTCAGATTTTGATTATTTCTAAGTAAATAGTCTAATTCAATAAGTCTATCTCTTCTATCAGACAAGATAGTTATATCATGGGCAGGGATATTATATGCACGAACTAATTTCTTACATACAGTGAACAAATCTTCATTAGAAATATTACTTTTTAGTTTTATATATTTTAATATTTCTTGTTCGTAGTTAAAAGTAGGTTCAGAAATTATAGCTTTCTCATATTCTGAAAACTTTTTCCCCATTAATTCTTGCTGAAAACTTAGAGCTAGACGTGTAATTTTATCATTAGACCTTTTATATTCTGTTAAAGACTTATTCCAGGCTCCAGGAATACCAACAGTTCTGACATCTATATTTTCTTCCCCAAAAACTACAAATTCACCTTCTTCTTTTAAAAAATATTTATTAATAATTTCCAGCCAATTACTTCCATAATCTTGAATTTCATCTATAAAGACAGATTCATATTTTTCTATCTCATCCTTAACTGGATCAAAAAATTCAACATTATTAAAATCATCTAAAGAATTAATCTTAAGATTCATATTAGTAGCTGCAGCTTTAAAAAACTGATAATAATCTGTAATATAAAAACCATCCCAACTAAATTCATCTCGCACTTTTGATATCCAATCATGAATATAATTTACTAAAGAAAGATTACATGACAATATTAAGACCCTAGACTTAGTCCTAAGATGTGCATTAACAGCCCTTTTAGCTAAAACAAAAGTTTTACCACTCCCAACTAAACCTTTAATTTTTCTACGAGGTCTTGCCTCACTTCTTATTAATTCTTGCTGTTCTGGAGTATATTCATAATTAATTCCTTCATTCAAAGCATGCATAGATGGGATCATATAATCTTTTATTTTCAGATAAATATCATTACCAAATAGATTTGACTTTGAACTAAAAAAGTTTCTTTCGATAAAATTATTAAAATCTTTTTTATCTAAAATATCATCACCATAACATTTAATATGTTTTATGTTTCTTCTATATTTTAAATATTTAAGTCCTTTGAAATTTTTAAGAAGAAAATCATTTATACTAGAAGTATCTTCATTTATAAAATACACCATAGTATTTATTATAGATTTATAGGCCTTCCTCTTGAATTTACAAGCCCATAGACTATCTATATGAAGATTAAAAAAGTCCTCTTTATATTCTTCAACTTGTTCTAAAGGAGATAATACTTCTCTATCATCACTCTTTAAATGCCAATTAGTTTTATTATCTATATAATAATCATTGAGATTTAGATTTTTTATATCTATAATAATTACTCCATAATATTTTTTGAGAATAACTATATCTGGTCTATCACCATTTATAAACGGGCGAAAAAATATTTCATACTCTTCACTTAGGTTTTTCTGTAAAAAATCAAGAAAATTTAATTCTTCTTTAGTCTTCATGATGATATTTTTTATTAAATTTTAGGTTTTCTCAAATTTAATAAAAAAAATTTAGGGAAGTAATAATTTTATTTTTCAAATATAAGATTTTGTGCTTTTTTGATAATAAATATTACTTTATATATATTTCTGAAATGAAAGAGAATAAAAAAATAGAATCAATAATTGTAAAAGATTTCGAGGGCAAATCTATTAATTTAATGAAAGAATATAAAAATAAGAATCTACTTTTAATTATCTATAATAATCAATGCCTTGGATGCACTGGAAGAGCTATTCCTCTAGCCTACGAATTAAATAATAATTTCGAAAATATCACTGTAGTCGGTATTCATACTAATTTTGGAAATAATAAAACTAGTGCTCAAGATATAAAAAGCATTTTCACTAGTGGCGAATTACCATTTCCTATATACTTAGATGAGGATGCTTCAGTTTACAATCAATTTGAATCATTAGGAACACCTCAATGGTTAATTATAACTAAAGAAGGCATACTATATCGCTCTATATTTGGTTCGCAAGAAGGTTCGCAAAATAGGTTATCATATGCTATCGCTAGTATTCAAGACTAGTATTATAAAAATATATTATTCTCCAATAAGTCTGATATGACCTTTTATCTCTTCAATATCTATAATTAAATTTCTTATAGATTCTTCATCATCTTGTAATTTTTCTCCTCTCGAATTCTCTTGATCTCCTTCGGGCAACATATCAAATTCACTAATAATATCACCTCGCAATGATTCCATATGTTCTGTTACATCATCTAGCTCATCTAGAAAATCATTTAATCTATCTTTAAATTCCTCGTACATGATTATAAATCTTTAAATCAGCAATGTACATAAAATTTCTATTTATCGTCTTATTGATAACGAATCTATCATACAGAAAACATCATCAATAGACTGTTTAACTTTTTCTTCACCTAATATTTTATATAGATTCTCATTTAAACTATCAAAACTTTGATGAATTTTAGGCTTAATCATTTCTCCTTTGGGTGTAACTTTATAATATACTTTACGACCATCACATCTTTTCGCTATTAATCCTTGTTTTACAAGTTTCAACATCATTCGTGAGAGAGAACTTGTTTTCAGTTTCATTTCATCAGCTATGGTCTTTTGGCATATTTCTTTTTCTAAATCTAACATAAGAATTATATGTCCATAGGAAACACTCACTGGGCTATCTGAAAATGATTCTTCAGCCAGATTATTTATTAATCTAGCTAAAGAATTTACTCCTAGATAGAAGCAGGCTTTTTTATAACTATTATTAGTCAACAAAACGTACTATTTCTTCGATTTTTTTTCTGGGAGTTTTATTAGGAGTCTCATCTGGATATCCATAAACAATAATTGCAGCTACAGTCTCCTCTTCAGGTAGATTAACTATTTTAGAAATAGCTTTATCATTTATAACCCCCATAATACATGTACCAACTCCATAAGCATGTGCAGCTAATACGAAATTCTGGCATGAAAGTCCTGCATCAAAAACCTCCCAAACATTTGATTTATTAGTAGCATATTCATCTTTACCTAATTTACCACTTTTTCCTTTAACAAAGCTAAGTATAGCTACATTAGAGGCCTTTTCAAGTGTAGATTTATTATAAATAAAACCATTTACACCTTCGCTAGAGAGCCTTTTAATAATTTCCTTATTACTAACTAATGTATATCTAGCTATCTGAAAATTACCCCATGATGGAGCCCAACGAGTAGCATCCATAATTGCATTCATTGTTTCTTTTTCAACTACGACATCTTTGAATTTTCTAACACTACGTCGTTCAGTAATCATTTCTATTGCTTCCATTTTTTAATCTTTAAATTTATTTTTTCTATTGTGGCGCAAAGATATTAATAAAAGTTGTATATACAACTTTTATTAATATTTTCTCAAAATTTTATAATTTTTAAACTTATCGTTTAAAAAATTATTAGAACATTCGTACAGCCCGAAACTTAAGATTGATTATAGAATCGCGACGTTGTATAAGCATATCAAAATCTTTAATATCTTCTAAGAATTTCTTTTGTAATGGATGTGTTATATTAATTACATTCACTCCATTAATATTAAAGATTTGGTCATCAATCTTCAATCCAGCCTTTTCAGCATTTGATGAACTATACAAACCAGTAACTACCCAACTATTCAACTCCTTTCCTCTATCAGCATATGTAAATCCTAGTCTTAGATTTTGTCGTTTACGATAGAAGTTTTCATCAGGTCGTATATATAAATCATCATTTATAAAATCTATTATAATATCAAAATAGTCAAGTATATCATTGCCAATAATACCCTCCCATTTTTGATTTGAAAGGGAACCTAAAGTATCTAAACTATAAGCTAAATGCGTACGACGAATTCTATATTTATTAATTTTAACAAACCTTGAATTAAACTCATATGATGATGATACTCCACCAAGCCCTCCATACTTTGTGTAGTAGAGCTTTTTCTTTTTAATCTTAGAATATAAATTATACTTTTCAGCTAACTTACTAGTAAATATAATAGAACATTTTGCTCCTAAATCTAATAGAAAATTACCTGATATAATTAAGTCTTTATTAATTTTTACATCTAAGGGAACGAGCAGCTTATTTTTATCCTTTAATAATTTAATCTTCTTCCATCTACGTGTATCAATATAATCTATACTAGAATATAATTTTATATATTGTTCTTTAAAATTGGCCATTAAAACTTTATTCTGAAAACAATCTGTTCCTATGATCCCATCTACATATTCACCTAGCAGAGGTTTAAGATTAATAATAGGGACTACGTTAGCTATAAAAATATTGCCATAGTAATTAAATACAACATCGTCATATATTACATTTATATCTTGATAAGACTGACCAGCTCCTGATATCCTCGCTGGAAGTATATTATTATATTGCAGGTCGCTATACACGAAAAAAGTACTGTCATAATATAACTTTTCCGCTCCGGTATCTATTATAAAATTACCTGGCACAGAATCAGCACTAGCTTTTAGATAAATAAGCCCATCATATAATACAGGAATGGCACCTTCAGGTAAAGATTTCTTTTCTTCCTGGCCATATATTTTAACACTTGTAATTACTATTAGTAATATTGATAAAAATAATATATAAAATTTTGATTTCATGGCTATTAGACTTATTTAATATAACATTTTCATTTTAAAATTCAAATAAAAAAAAATAAATAAATAGTCATTAGCACATGACAGATATTTGCATAAACAGAAAAACCAAAAAAAAGCTATTTAATATTCACTTTTTTTTGGTGATTCTGAAAATAATACATACTTTCGATAAGGATTTTATAAGTATTATTTTTTAATTTCTTTTAATCATGAGAAAAAAGAATTTTGATGATTACAAAAACTATGAAGATAATTATAACGAAAGTTATGATGACATCTACGGCGAAGATTATGAAGAGGATTATTACGATTCATATGACGATGATGATTTCGACTATGGTTACAAAAAACGCCATCGTCGCCGCTAACATCTTCTAGTATTGAATGATTTAAAATCATCCAAAATCTGACTGCGAATTTTATAAATTTTATAAAATTCGCAGTGTAGATTATTTATTATTAATATTTATTCTAAACTATATTTCTTTAGACTAGAACTTATAATCTATACCAAATCCAAATACCTTATTCGTCCTCGAGAATACATCTGTTCCAGCAAAAGGAATAGCAGGTGAAGCATAATGTGCTTGTTCCTTAGTATAATCTGAATATTGAGAAATCATATAACCAACATTCATATTCAATTTCTCTGAAACTTTCACTCTAGCTCCAAAACCTACAGCATAAGAATCGCAACTAAAAGAAGTCTGTTGTTGGAAATTATCACTCAAACCATAATCAGTATACTGATAACTACCACTAATTGTAAGACGCTTGGTTATATCCCATTCAGCTCCAAAAAGATACTCTCTAGTGCCATGAGTCAAATAATCTTGTTTATCACCATAAATTATATTTGTCGAAGTAGACAGACTCTCATCGATTACACTAGCCATGCCTGCATTTTTGTCATCATAATAATGAAATTCTACACTAGCTCTTAATGTTGGTAATATATCGTAACCAAGGGCAGTAGCGAAGAAGCCAGGAATATCACTTGGAGTATTCACACCATCATCAAAAGAAGGTATCTGAGTATTATTTTTCTTTGTTTTATTTTCTATATTCAGACTTGCCTTAAACTCATATTTAAGCATAAAATTCCAACGCTCATAATCAATATCAGCAGCTAAAATTCCAGTTAATCCCCAACCATACTGAGTTAGATCCAATTCCAAATTTGTAAGGTCATCAGTACCAAGATACTGGCTGTATTCAGCTCTAGGAGTAACATCAACATAACCCTCATAACTACCAAAGAAGTTATTCATTCTACCTCCAAGATACACGCTTAACCAATCATTAACCTGATAAGAAAGTCCAACCTGTGTACCAAGAATAAATTGACTACCATCTACAGATGTAGCAATATTATACATATTCGGGGCAATGGAAGGAATTGTAGAGACAGAAGGATATTTTAATTTAGTAATAATCGAAGCATTCAGCATTGGAAGACCATCTGCGAAAGAAGCAGTTCCTCCACCTCCAGTAACAGCCATAAGAGCAGAAAGTGCTAAGCGACCATTTTTATATATAAAATAAACACTAGGAATAATAGGAGCAGAAGCTGTACCTTTAAACTTTTTAGCATAAGGCTGACCATTCATATCCCAATCATATGTGGTATTAATACTTCTAGTCTGAAAAGCACTCTGGTTATTTATTGATATATAATATCCATCATCCATAAAGGCTACACCAGCTGGATTATAATAAGCTGCATCTATCTCTAAAGAATTACCTCGTGCGAAGTTTCTCAAAAAAGCAGCATGTTGATTTGTATTAGTCAAATAATCTCCCGCGAAAGCGAAAGTAGTTGAGAATAAGATCATTAACAAAAATGTTATCTTTGTTTTCATATTTTTTTCCTTTAAAAGTGAGCCATAAAGATATAGTATTTTTTTTTAAATCATAATTACTTACCAAAAGCTATTACTAAACAAGCTAGATTATAGTAAATATTTTTAATGCTAAAAGTATTAATTTTTAATTTCATATATTTATAACTTTGAATTAAAAAATACAATGAAAAATTTTAAAAAAATAAAGAAATACATACTTTTATATAAAATATCTAAAGAGATTTCTTTTATTTTTAATGGAATAAAAAGTTATTTTAAAATCTTAAATAAAAAAATAAATTAAATTATCTTCTCTTTGGAATCTCAATACTAAAACATGAACCTTGATTTGGAACAGAAGTAAAATATATCTTGCCATTTGATGATTCTATTATAGATTTACATAATGAAAGTCCTAAGCCTGTTCCTTGAGTATATGTATTAAGTTTAGCAAATCGGGTAAAGACATTTTTCTGCTTATCATAAGCTATACCTATTCCATTATCTTTAATAGAAATCTTAACAAAATCGCCCAAATCTTTTACAATAATTTCTATTAATCCACCTTTAGTAAATTTCATAGCATTAGTTAGAAGATTATTGAGAACTTGTTTTAATCTATCTGGATCATACTCTATCTCCATAGATTTAATATCTGAAACTATTCTTATTTCATTATTTTTTTGACTTGCTATACCTTGTAAAGAGATTAAAGTATTTTTTAAAATCT
>Ga0172378_10003466_pt1 | contig 14822 bp, 16 predicted proteins | sample GrowelOW332metaG_FD_119755 | JGI IMG/M metagenome (GOLD analysis project Ga0172378, IMG submission 119755) | Groundwater microbial communities from an aquifer near a municipal landfill in Southern Ontario, Canada - Pumphouse #3_1 metaG | ecosystem: Environmental > Aquatic > Deep subsurface >... | reverse complement strand
CTGCAGCGTAGCAGTATCTATGAGCTTTGTTATTTTTTTATATCTTGAAGTAATTCATTTACATCTGAAACTGTTATTAGATCAGCCATGTTATTTTTATGATAAAATCAATAAATATTGGATTAGAAATTAATAACTTTTCTATGTCTATAGGAATTGTATTTCTTGTTTTTGCTGCTAAAGTTCGGAAGGACCATTTATTGTCCAGTCTTTTATTTTTTACATAATTGCCGAAATCAACATCTTTTAATATCCTATATAAGCCAAATTGTACTTAAAATAGGTGCAATATAGTAAGCTATCATGCTTACACGATAACTAAACCAGTACCTGCCTGAAAATACTAAATTCAACAAATTAATATTTATATGCTTTAGCAGCAGGAATTCATTTAAGTAAGAATTTGTAGTAAAATAAATTTAAAGCTTGAAATTACGAAAAAGGAGTTAAAATGAAAGTAATTTTTGAATTTAAAAACATAAAGGGCGAAATAAGTAAAGAAAATAATATAGAAAAAGAATTAACAAATGATGAAATCCTTGTAATACTAAATGCAAAGGAAACGGCTTACCCGGTAAATAGCTCATTTTTATTTACACCTAAGCATTGCATAATTGAAAATTCCACTTATGATATGTTTACAGAACCATATAAATTGAGAATAACTCTTAGAGAAAAAATATAATGAGGTATAGTGGTTTAATACAAAATAGCTAGCATAATAGTAATTTAGCAGCAGAGATAATATAAAAATAAATTTCAAGGGGTTTAATTTAAAAAAGAGGTGAACCTGATGACAAAAATATTAGTTATTTTTTCCGCTGAAAACACCAAAAATATTTTTAACAACACTTTTGCCGGTATTTATCATTAGCTGGCCAGGATACCTTTTCAGTTTAAAATTATACAATTCGAATATAGGTACAAGAAGGTTCATTGTATCTACATAGCCATCTCTTATATACCCTGATATACTTTCTTTAGAAAAATCTAATATGGTTGACAAGCTTACTCTCTCGTAAAAATTTGGAGTAATATATATAATTTTACAATTAGGGAAGCTGCTTAAATCTAATTTATAATTCTTATCTACATTTACTGCAAGTATTAAATTAAAGCCCTCTTTGTATAAAGGTCTGATTGGCAGGTTATCTGAGAAGCCGCCATCTATATACTTAGTATTTTCGATTTCTTCACATCCATAAACAGGAGGAAGAGCAGAGGTGGCACATAGAATTTTATTAACGGTTTCCACATTGTAGTCATTTAATTTAAAGTATTTTGCATCTACACTTGGAAGTGCACTGCAGGCAGCGTATATTGGCATTGCAGGGGAAAGTGCTTTAAGAATATTCAGATTATCCATAATGTCCATGAGTCCCTGCCTTGAAACATTTCCCTGCCCTAGTAGGCCTGGCAGGTGTTTCTTTATAAAATCTAAATTTTTACTGCCTAAAAACATTTCTATACTTTTGGCAAAAAGGTTTAAATTATCAATTGGCAGTATTTTTTCTTTTGTAAGATCCAGCCATATATTTTCTGCCAGCTCATAATCCTTCAGTGCGAAAAGTACTGCATTTAAAGCACCAATTGAAGTGCCCGATACACCTTGTATGTAATTATCAATATTTAATTCTTTTATTGCACTCCATACACCAATTTGGTAGGCACCTAAACAACCGCCGCCGCTGAAAACCAAACCAATTTTCAAAGAAATCACTTCCTGTTTTTAATTAATTATAACTAAATTCTTTCCCAAACTACAGTATTTATTTCACCATAGTAAAGCTTTAGTCTTTAGTATAAAATTAATTTATGCAGAAAATATTAAAAGTAGTTACAAATTTTATTAATGTTAATTTGTAATAATTTAATTTAGAACGTATGTTTCTCATTGATAAGGTTATACTATAAGTATAGGAATTAACTTAAGGAGGAAAGCATATAAATCATAAATATGGATCATAAAATGCCGGTAAAATGTAACTATTACCCATGGATGTTAACTAAATATTTTGATATAATATATTTTATAGGTGGTGAAATGTTTGGAAAAGGAAATTATGGAAATATTGAAATCAATGCAGGGTGACATGAAATCAATGCAGGGTGAAATGAAATCAATGCAGAGTGAAATGAAAAAAACAAATGAAAAACTAGAAAATGTTGAGAATAAGACTGATAAAAATACAATATTACTGGAAGATTTAAATAAAAAAGTTCAAATCATTGCAGAAGTAAGTTATTCTTTAACTGAGCAAATAGATAGAGAAAAAGATAAGGATGGCAAATCATTAAAAGATAGATTAAATATTATAGAACTGGCAGTTACTGATACATCATCAAGAGTGAAAGATGTTCAAAAGGATTTATCTAGGGCAGTTAGGGTTACTGCTGAAAATTGGGCTGAAATAGTTGAATTAAAAGCTGTTAAATAAGGAAAACATAAAGTGAAAAATTGCTCCCGGGCCATGGGCAAATGGGAAAAATAAAATAATATATAATAAAAAGACCGGAAAATTTAGAGCTAAAGCTCATAAATTTCTGGTCTTGCTTTTTAGTCTTTTTTTACTATTTAGGCATATACCAACGGGATAGTTGTTAAAGAAGCAGCAGCCTGCTTATTGCCCCGGTTTGTTAATTGAAGGAAGCTGTACTGCTGAAGGAATCATACTGGATCACACTGGTATTTTGACTAAAGAAAATAAAGAATGAATTTCAGCAGAAATTCTAAAAGTACGCAGTGATTTGAAAAGAGCAGAGATAATAGGAATAAAAGCTGCGGCTAAAGTATTTAAATCCTGGGATGAAGCTGCTGAGAAAGCTCCCTGAATTTTCAAACAGGTATAAAATCAACTAATTAGTTAAATACTAATTTTTAGAATATGTAAAATTTTTGATGACCAAAATATAATAAAGAGGAGGTTTTATAATGGGGAGCGTAGGATTCCCTATAAATGATAAAGAAAACGAGAAAAGAAGAGCATTATTATTAGAAGACATTGAATTTATAAAAAATAAAGAAAGCTTATATTTTCAAAAAGGTTACGGATTACCTCTAGGTGTAAGAGATGAAGAGTTTATAAAAGCTGGCGCCAAAGTTGCAGCAAGAGGAGAGATATTAAAAAAAGATATTATTTGTGATGCAAAAGCCGGAGATGCTGACTATATAGATAAATTATCTAATGGTCAGGTTGTGTTTGGATGGATACATGCAGTGCAAAATAAGGATATAACAGATAAATTTATAAATAACAGACTTACAGGTATCGCATGGGAAGATATGTTTGAAGAAGGCAGACATGTTTTTTGGAAAAACAATGAATTAGCAGGAGAAGCTGGCGTATACCAAGCATTTCTTTCATACGGTAAATTGCCACGTGACACAAAGGTTGCTATTTTAGGTAGAGGTAATGCTGGAATAGGTGCCTGTAAGATGCTCACAGCACTAGGTGCAGATGTTACAGTTTATAATAGAAGAACTGAAGTACTTTTTAATAAAGAAATAGAAAAATATGATGTATTAGTTAATGCAATCATATGGGATTCAAATCGTAAAGACCATATTATCTATAAAAAAGATTTGAAAAGGATGAAAAGAGATTCAATGATAATAGACATAAGTTGTGATGCAAATGGAGGAATAGAAACAAGTAAAACAACTAGAATAGATGACCCGGTATATTCTGTAGATGGTGTTTTACATTATGTTGTTGATCATACTCCATCATTATTTTATAAGTCTGCATCAAAATCAATAAGCGGTGAAGTTTGTAAATATTTAGATTATATTATCGAAGATAAGCAAAAAGAAGTAAAAGTTTTAAAAAATGCCATTATTATTGAAAATGGTGAAATCATTGATGATAAAATAATGAAAACTCAAAAAAAATAATTTCCCTTGGCAGACCTTATACAGTACACCCAAAATTCATATAATTGCAATGCAGATATTCTCTGCCATTAATTATTTAAAAAAAGGAGTGGCTAAATGCAGAAGAATAAAAATATTAAAGTTGGAATAGGTTTCGCCACTGGGAGAAAAAGTTTCCAAAAGGTGCTGAGGACCAACATAAGTAACTGGAAAGAATCCGGTTTGGTAGAAAACGAAAGCATTAGTTTAAATCTTTTTGTTGCATATGATCTTCATTACCATAAAACTAAAATAACGGATTACACCAATGTGCACCCAGAACTAGCCAGGGATATTGATAGCAGTAAATTTATTGGAACCATGGAAATAAAAGAAGAAACTGATTATTTAATTCGAGAAAATGTACTTGATATTAATGAAGTTAAAATGATTTTTGGCAGGGGATATGCAGCTCAGCGTAATGCTGTGCTGTATAACGCTATAAAAAACAAAATGGATTATTTGGTGTTTTTGGACGATGATGAGTACCCCATGGCAGTGACCAATACTCGGAATACTGCAATTTGGGGAGGTCAGCATGTTCTGGCAAACCATCTTAAATATATCACTGAAGCGGACATCACCCATGGATATCACTGCGGCTATATATCACCTATTCCCTATATGGAATTCAATGATACTATGACCGAAGGAAATTTCCGCAGATTTATTGAGGCTATCAGCAACGATATTGTTAATTGGGATAAAGTAAAAACAGTTATGGAAAACGGTGGGGTAACATATGCTGATACGAAGGTATTAACTAGAGATAATGCTATAGAAGTCCAGGAAACAAACCATGCCAAATTCATCTCAGGGGCTAATCTGTGTATTAACCTTACGGATACTAGTCGTATTTTTCCGTTTTACAATCCACCAGGAGCTAGAGGAGAGGATACTTTTTTAAGTACATGTCTAAGCCAACGAAAAGTTTTGCATGTGCCATGCTATACATTCCATGACGGATTTTCAACATATAATCACCTTTTAGAAGGTGTTCTCCAAATTCGATTAAAGTTTATCAAAGCTGATACAGAACAGATTACCACTCGCTTTTACAATGCATGTATAGGTTGGATTCGTTATAAACCATTACTGATGTATATCACACAGCCAGATCGTTATAAGGAAAAGATTAAAGAAATGGAGGAACAACTTAACGCTGCAATACCTATAGTATGCAATTATTTCGAGAGACCGGATTTTATTAATGTCTTAGGTGAATTGGAGAAATACCATAGAAATGTTGAGAAGCACTATAAAGAATTTCTTGAAACAAAGCGTATTTGGGCAAAAATTATGGAACATTTTGCACAAAATAAGTAAGTGTTATAGGCGCCAATATTTTTAACGTACAGGGCTTTGGCCTTTAGAGTACTTAGGATATTATTTAGCTTCAGATGCCGCCTCAGATGCTTACAAAATCAAATTTCTTTATAATTTTGTATAAACTTAATAATATAACTTAAGGTATAAAAATCTCTGTCTAATTCAGTTTGAACCATATTTAATCCTTTTATCAGTGCTGCAGTGTCAAAATTATCTAATAAAATCATTACATTTAACAGATTAAGACCGCCATCTTTTGTGTCCAGAACTCTGGATGCTTTTACATATTTGTTTTTCATGGCATTTATAAGGGCGCTGGTAAGTTCCTCATTTATTTCTAATTGAGGCATTTCATTAAAAATTTTAATGCCTGGGCTTTTAATATTTAAATTTTTAGCTTTTGCCACATCAGTGCATAAAAATATAGTATTGTTAAATTTTGCATCTTTGAAATTAACTTCTTCTAATTTTACGGAGTCAAATACTGTATTTTCAAAAACAGCATTATTAAAATTGCTGCCTTTAAGATTGGTTCCAACGAATTCTGACCATTTAAAACTGCAGTTAACAAAAGTACATGTCTTAAAATGTGCTCCTCTAAAACTACCATAATCAAAAATTGAACCTGAAAAATCACAGTTATAGCAATAACTTTTTTGAAGATTTTTATACATGAAGTTTTTATTTTTTTTCTCTATGTTATTGTAATTAAAATTTCCAGCAGAACTATTATTTACAGCCATTAGTACCTCCATTTACCTCTCTTCTAGGTATTTTAAATTTTATTGTTTTTTCTATTTCTTCCAGGGCTCTGTTATCCTTTGGGTCAATAAACAGGCAAGACGAGCCCAATTCTCCTGCTCTTCCTGTTCTTCCAATACGATGTATATAGGCTTCCGAGCTTTCCGGGATGTCATAATTATATATATGGCTTACACCGCTGATGTCTAAGCCTCTGGAGGCAACATCTGTGGCTATTAAATATTGGAAATCTCCTTTTCTGAAGGTTTTCATTATTCTTTCCCGTTTTGCCTGAGGGATATCACTATGGAGTTTATTGCAGTCATATCCACGTTTGCAAAGAGCTTCTTCAAGTTCGTCTGCTCTTCTTTTGGTTCTGCAGAAAATGATAGCCATATATGGATTATCCTGATCCAAAACGCTGCAGAGAGCATCCTGCTTTCTTCTGTCTGTAGTCTCTACCACATACTGTTTGATATTTTCAAGTGTAACCTGTTCTTTTTTTATTGATATGGTTACTGGGTCATTCATATACCTATATGCCATTTTTTTAACATCAGAGTTCAGTGTTGCAGAAAAACACAATGTCTGACGATTTTTAGAGGTTTCCTTAATGATAATCTCTATTTCATTTTTAAAGCCCATTAATAGCAGCTGATCTGCTTCATCTAAAACCAATGTTTTTAATTTACCAAGATCAATGGTTTTTCTTTCAATATGGTCTAATAGTCTTCCTGGAGTAGCAATTATAAGATTAACATTATTCTTTAGTTTTTTAAGCTGAGAGCCTATATCCTTACCGCCATAAGCTGCCAATATGTTTATATCTTTAGCCTGTTTAAGCTTTAGTGCTTCTGCAGCTATTTGAATGGCCAGCTCTCTGGTGGGGGTAATAATAAGTACCTGAACTCCCTGAATGTCAGTTGTCATATTTTCAAAAACAGGAAGCAGGAAAGCAAGTGTTTTCCCAGTCCCGGTTTGTGCTTCTGCTATTACATCTTTTCCTCCTTTTATCAGAGGTATACATTCTGTTTGAACCGGGGTTGGAGTAATTATATTACTCATCTTTAATATCTTTAGTATGTCTTCATTTATACCTAATTCTTTAAAATTCATTAAAATCTGCCTTTCTTTATTAACATAGATTAAATTCATGTAGCTAGTTAATAATATCATATTATCAAGGTTTTAGCACCCTGGTTAAGGTAAATACAATAGAAAAATTTAAATAAAAGCTTGAAAAGGTAATTGCTGAAATAGTGATGATTTTACTCAAGGATAAAAAAATACAGCAGTATTTATATAAAAATTATCTCCAAATGAATTTAATTTTATATCCGTTTCAGATAGATTAAATGAAAAATAAGCTTTCCGGGAAACTAAAAAATTTGAAATACTCATTCTTTACCAGAAAAAAGAAAACTTATATAAGTTATGCAAGTTACAATTAATTATTGAGAAGCAGTGATATATTGAATGTAAAGAACATAGATTTATTATGCCAATCAAAAGTCTAAAACGTAAAAATATAAATGTTTATTTTCCGATTTCTCAAATTGTATTTATTATAATAGAAAAGACAGGCTATCCTTTTAGCGTTGTAGTTGCTATAATATTAGTAATGTCTGCCAGATAGATTTATGGCAAGCATAATTTATTTTAATAAAAGGGATAAAAATAGGAGGAAGAAATGAATTTTATAGAAATATTTAAAGCAATTATATTAGGTATTGTGGAAGGGATTACTGAGTGGCTTCCAATTAGCAGCACAGGACATATGATATTGGCAGATGAATTTTTAAAGCTTAATGTAAGTGGGGCATTTAAAGAAATGTTCCTTGTTGTTATTCAGTTTGGAGCTATACTTGCGGTAGTTGTACTTTATTTTAATAAACTGCTGCCCTTTTCCTTTAAGAATGGTTTTAAAGTAAAAAAAGATACTATGTCCATGTGGTTTAAAATCATAGCAGCCTGCATACCTGCAGCCGTTGTGGGCGTTTTATGGGATGATAAGCTAAATGAACTTTTTTATAATTATCAAACTGTTTCAATTATGCTGATTTTGTTTGGAATACTGTTTATTATAATTGAAAACTATAATAAAGGTAAGAGGCCGCAAATAAAAACTATTTCAGAAATAACTTATCAAACAGCATTAATAATAGGTGTATTTCAGCTTATAGCGGCTGTTTTCCCTGGAACATCCCGTTCTGGTGCTACTATCCTTGGGGCACTTTTAATAGGCGTTTCAAGAACTGTTGCAGCAGAGTTTACATTCTTTCTTGCTGTACCTGTAATGCTGGGAGCCAGTTTATTGAAGCTTGTAAAATTTGGATTTCATTTTACCGGTTTAGAAGCAATGATTTTGGCTGCCGGAATGATTTCTGCGTTTATCGTATCCATATTGGCAATAAAATTCCTTATGAGCTATATCAAAAAACATGATTTCAAGGTGTTTGGCTGGTACAGAATAGTGCTGGGTGTAATAGTTATCTTATATTTCGCAGTGAGGGCCTGACCCTTGGAATAATATACCAGATTATATTTCCTCCATTTTACCGAATATATGATAAATATTTGGGTATAACTATATTTGGAGGTGAATATATATGCCAAAGATAAAAAATAAGAATACTAGTTCTGAACCGAAAAATGCTAAGGATAAGTTGAATATGGAAGCGGCAAAAGAATTAGGAATTGACTCGTCTAATGACGATAGTACAACTGAAAAAATAATTGATGCTTATGATCTGAGTTTAAAAAATAAACTTTAATTTAAGACACATGGTTATGCCATGTGTCTTTTTATGATGTAATTTTATAAAAAGGCCAGAAAATTCTAAGCTGTAGCTTATGAATTTCTGGTCTCTTTGCTAAGAAATTATTGTAATTATGAAAAATATTAGAAGGGAAATAAGATATTTTGACGAATATATATATAATTGACAAATAAACCATATAAAGAAAAAATGTATATACATAAGATTTATGAAATTTAAAAGGAGAAATAATGTTTAGTTTAAAAAATGAAAAAAGATATATTAAAATACTTCTAATAGCAGTATGTTCTATTTTTTTTGCAATTTGCCTGTTTACTATATTTAAATATGGTAATTCTACCATGCTGGGTAATATAGATAAACCAGATAATGATGATGCGAAATTTGTAAGAAGTGCCTGGATACTTGCAGATACAGGCAAATATATTTATCAGAATATAGCAGTAGATACAACATTTATGATGCCTGGGCTTGCTTATACTTTGGCATTTCTAACTTTAATTTTTGGGAAACTTGGAGGGCTGACTGCTTTTAGAATAATACAAGCTTTAATTCAAACTCTTTCTCTATTACTGGTATTTTTTATGGGGAGAAAGTTATTCGAAAGTAAAGTTGGAATAATAGCTATGGTAATAAATTCACTTTGTATCTGGGAAATTTGGACTTCAAATTTAATATTAACAGAAAGCTTTTTTAAATTTTTTGTATTGAATATGGTTTTTTTCTGCATTTATGCCATAGAAGAAAATAAAATAAAGTACTACATAGCAGCAGGAATATTTTGGAGTCTGTCTGCTTTATTTAGACCAACTATTACACTTTTTCCGGTTGTAATTCTAATTATGTGGATTATTAAAAAATATAAATTTAAAGATATTTTTAAACATACCATACTCGTTTCATTAATATTTTGTGCTTTTTTAAGTCCCTGGTGGATTAGAAATTATAAAATGTTTAATAAGTTTATTCCATTAACTAAAGCGGTTGGAAATCCGATGCTGCAGGGAACCTATATTAACTATGATCAGACTACAAAGACAAAATATAGCCTGGATTACAGCCAATTTAAGCTTAATGGCGGAGATGAGCGGGCGGATAATGACCTGGATATTCAAGTTTCTAAATATAGACTGAAGAATCTATTTTGGAAGCAGCCGCTGCAGTTTATATGTTGGTATACTATAGGTAAAACCATATACCAAATTGCTATTCCTTTTTATTGGAAAGAAATATTGGGTGTGCATTTTTATGCAGCAATGATTTATTACCTGATTATTATGACACTCAGCATAATTGGAATTATTAAATATTTTAAGGATAAAACTAAAAATAAAACTTCCATGCTGCTGTTTTTGACTATTATATATTTTATCCTGGTTTATTTACCATTTTATACTTGTGCAAGATACTTTTATCCTGCAATGCCATATGTAATTATATTTTCAGCCTATGGCCTATTATATTTTATTAATAAAAATAAATTAATAAAGAGGTGAGATATGAATGAAAACTGCAATATTAATACCCTGCTTTAACGAAGAGATAACCATAGGAAAAGTTGTTAAGGATTTTAAAAAGGAACTTCCGGAAGCTGATATATATGTGTATGATAACAATTCAAAAGATAAAACAGCCGTAATAGCAGAAAAAGAGAGAGCAATAGTTAGAAAAGAATATTTTCAGGGGAAAGGTATGGTAGTCCGTTCTATGTTCAGAGAAATAGATGCGGATATTTATATTCTGGTTGATGGAGATGACACTTACCCTGCTGAGTTTGTACATGAAATTATAAAGCCCATATTAGAAAAAAAAGCAGATATGGTAGTTGGCGATAGGCTGACCAATGGAACATACAGGAAAGAGAATAAAAGAAAGTTTCATAATTTCGGCAACATATTAGTTAAAAACTTGATTAATAATCTTTTTGGAGCATCTTTAAATGATATCATGAGTGGGTACAGAGCTTTTAATAAGAAGTTTGTAAAAAATTACCCTGTTTTATGTTCTGGATTTGAATTAGAAACTGCCATGACACTCCATGCTCTGGATAAAAAGTTTAAGGTGGTAGAAGTCCCAATAGTTTACAGGGACAGGCCAGCAGGCTCATCCTCAAAGGTAAATACTGTAGGTGACGGAATTAAAATTATAAATACTATATTTAAAATATTTAAAGACTACAGATCCTTTGAATTTTTGGGAGTGATATCCTTAATATTTTTTACTGTTGGAATTTTGATTGGAGTTCCGGTAATTATTGAATATATTAAATTTAATTATATTACCAAGGTTCCCTCAGCAATTTTAGCCTCAGGTATAATGATTTTATCCTTTCTTTTATTTGTTTCCGGATTGATTTTAGATACAATTTCCAGACACTACAGAGAAATGTATGAGCTTATTATTTATAATTATTATAAAAATTTATAGGAGTCATCAATGAATAAAACATATAAAGGAGTATTTCTCATAATCATATCCTCGTTATTAGTTTCTGTAGGACAATTGTTTTGGAAGCTTAGCAGCGGAGGTATGAACTTATGGTTATTGAGTGGATTTATTTTATATATTTTTGGAGCTGTAATTATGATAATAGCTTTTAGGTATGGCAATCTTTCTAAACTCCATCCAATCCTCAGCATAAATTATTTTATAGCAATAATACTGGGCAGCATTTTTTTAAAGGAACCTGTTACCGTTTTTAAAATCCTGGGAACTGCTGTAATATTTTTAGGAGTTGTTTTACTTGTATCAGAAAATAATTAAACTTTTTATTTTAATATTAACATGCACGTTATCAGGAGCCCTGGGTGCATATAATTTTAAGATGCTTACTTCTAAATCAGAGAGTATAAAAAAATATTTGTTCTCCTATTACTTATATTTGGGAGGATTGTTTTATATTTTAGCTTCTTTTATTAATATTTACGCTCTTAAATTCTACCCATACTCTCTTGTACTTCCGTTAACCTCCGTTACATATGTATGGACACTTATTATTTCAAAATACAAGCTAAGTGAGAATATAACCTGTAAAAAATTAGCAGGAGTTTGTTTGATAATTATTGGAAGCTTTATACTTAGCTTTGGAATAAATTAGATTAGAGTGAATTGGCTCACGCTAAAGCTGAATATGGAAACTAACATAAACTGAAGCAGAAATCTAAGCCCCCGCTTATATAAGTGGAGGCCTTATAATTTAGATAAAGGAAGAAATGGCTAAGCAGATTTGATATAATATAAGAGTAATTAATTCTTTAAAAAGTATCTGTATAAGTTCAAGTTAAGCAGGTGATAAAATGATATTAAGTGTAAGCAGGAGAACGGATATACCGGCCTTTTACACAGAATGGTTTATTAACAGAGTAAGGCAGGGTTTCCTTTATGTCAGAAATCCTTTTAATGATAATCAGATTTCAAAGATTAATATAAGCCCTGATAATGTTGACTGCATAGTGTTCTGGTCCAAAAATCCGGAGCCGATTATTAATCATCTTAAAGAGCTGGATGATAAGGGATATAAATATTATTTTCAGTTTACCATAACACCATATTCTGATGACCTAGAAGTAAATATAAAGAATAAGGAAGATATTATAAATACATTTATCAGACTTTCCGACAAGATTGGAAAAGAAAGAGTTATTCTCAGGTATGATCCCATAATTATAACTGATAAATATGATTATGATTTTCATTTTAAAGCATTTGAGAATATTTGTTTTAGGCTCCAGAATCATACGGAGAAAGTGATAATAAGTTTTTTGGACAGCTATAAAAAGGTTTCCGGAAATACGAAAGGTATTAATATAAAAGAAATAAAAACAGAAGATATGCGTTATATTGCAGGCAGCTTTGCAAAAATAGCTGAGAAATATAATCTGCCTGTTGAAACATGCGCTGAAGCTATAGATTTATCGGAATTTGGAATAGGCCACGGAAAATGCATAGATGGAGATTTAATAGAGCGAATAACCGGATATAAAATTATAAATAAAAATAAGAGAGATGGAAACAGGGAGGACTGCAGATGCATGAAATGTATAGATATCGGCCAATACAATACATGCATTCATAATTGTGTATATTGCTATGCCAATGAAAATAAAAAGACTGCAATTAATAATTATCGTCTGCATAATGCTGATTCACCAATATTGTCAGGAGAATATTCGGAGAATCAAATTAATGAAAGAAAGGATATTAACAGCTTCAAAATCAAGCAAACTTCATTTTTCGATTTATAAAAGCAAATGATAGTATATATTCCTATTTTTCAAGTAAACACCTAATTTCCATCAGATTGTAAATTTCATAAGTGGGTTTAATTTCTGTACTATTTAAAGATTTATCAGGATTATACCAGCAGGTGTCTATGCCAAAATTAATTCCTCCTTGTATATCAGAAGTTAAGCTGTCTCCAACCATTAATACCTTACTTTTATCAGCATGATTAATGCTTTTTAGAGCAAGTTCAAATATTTTAGGATCTGGTTTTGCTGCCTGAGCCTCCTCAGATATTATTACATTATAGAAATACTTTCCAATAATTGATTGTCTTACCCTTTTATCCTGAACATCTGTAAGCCCGTTAGTAACTATAGCAAGTTTATAATCTTTGCTCAGACTTTCTATAAGGCTTTGACTGTCATTAAATAAGAAGGACGCAAAGGATAAATGCTTCATATAGGATTTGGCAAATTCAGTCTCATCAAATGCAGTATTTAACTTCCTGGATAATCTTTTAAATCTTTCAGTCTTTAATTTTTTTTGAGTAATAAGCCCATTCTCAAGTTCTTTCCATATAGCGGTATTAATATCTTTATATATCTTCAGGTGATAATTTTCATCATAATCCATATTAAATTCCAGCATTGCATTTTTAAAGGCATCTCTTTCTGACCTTTCAAAATCAAATAAAGTTTCATCTGCATCAAATAATATAACTTCGTACTTCATAATAATCCCCCATATAGTTAATTTTCTAATTATATCATATAGAAATTTTTATAAAAAGAGCTTGTATGTTTATTAATTATTTTTCTTTTTAAACAGAGAATTAAATAAGAAATTTATTAAAAAAGCATCAAAGGCTATTGATTAGGTATATTTAGATGTTAAAATAGAAATAGAAAATTTTATTTTACAGCAGATATTAATAGGAGAATAAACATGAGAAAAGAAGCAAGCTTAGAGCAGTGGAAAGAATTATATGAAGCAGGACTTGAAATTAAAGATTTAAAGCCCTGGGAATATTTATGGGATATGGATCTTATTTCAATTATACTGCCTGAAATGAAGGAACCTTGTTATTGCAGCGTTTTAGGACGAAGCGGAGAATGCTATGGAATTATAACATATACAGGATCTGATGGACTCAGAGATTTTATTTCAATAGCTGAATGTGGAGAAAATGGCATGCCGGCAGAGTATGTCATGTATGAACAGTCTAATTTATCCTGCTATTTTGGAAACAGGGAAGAAGTTCCCAAGGAGCAAAAGCAAGTAATAAAGGATTTAAGTTTAAAATTCAGAGGCAAAAATCAGTGGCTCTATTTTGAATCTTATAAAAAAGGTTATACTCCCTACATTTTAGATGAAAAAGAGACTATGCTTTTAACAAAATGTTTAAAGCAGTTTATTTTATCTATAAAAGCATATAAAGAACAGAATATAAGCGTGGATTTTGAAAAAGGTGAGACATTATTACATAGATATGATGGTAAAAAGAAACAATGGGTTAATAAAAGTGCAAAACTGCCATTTTATGAAAATGAGTATCCATTTTTAATATTAGAAGATGAAATATTAAAAAATAAGCTGAAGAAACAGCCTAAAATCAATGCAGTATTAGAAATTGACATGGCATACATAAATTCCATTATAACTGATAAAAACTATGAACGCCCTGTAAATCCAAAATTATTGATAATGATGGATCATTTAAATGACATGGTGATAGGACAGCATATGTTAACTCCTGAAAATAATGAAATTGATATAATAATAAATATGTTTACTGATTTTGTAATGAAGTATGGCAGGCCAAAGCAAATTATAAT
>Ga0172378_10003465_pt1 | contig 14824 bp, 20 predicted proteins | sample GrowelOW332metaG_FD_119755 | JGI IMG/M metagenome (GOLD analysis project Ga0172378, IMG submission 119755) | Groundwater microbial communities from an aquifer near a municipal landfill in Southern Ontario, Canada - Pumphouse #3_1 metaG | ecosystem: Environmental > Aquatic > Deep subsurface >... | reverse complement strand
TTACTTACGTAACATTGTTTTATATTCCTCCAGGTACTGAAATGTTTTACTTCCCTGGGTTAGCATCTTATGTCAAGCATAAAGATATCCAACAAAGTTGGATGGGTTTCCCCATTCGGAGATCTCCGGATCAAAGGTTGCTAGGCACCTCCCCGAAGCTTATCGCAGCTACGCTACGTCCTTCATCGCTTATTAAAGTCAAGGCATCCACCATACGCTCTTAAATTTCCCATTAGGAAATTTAAAAACCACAATATTTTAATATCTGTAAATTAATACAGACTTAAATTTGTTTTAACCTGTTATACAGAATCAATTCCATACAACAGTTTTTTAAATCATATTAAACCTCTTCAAAAGAGTTTAATTGATTCACCTGCCTGTCTATAGTATCTATAAAAGACCCAAGCCACCTTTCGGCAGCAAATTGGTGATACTACGACAGCATGAAGATGCAAATTTTAATTATTCTCTTTTACAAAAGAATCCCTCAAATTTATATCTTATTTATCAAGTTTCAATCTTTCCGATAAAAAAACCGCTTCTTTGCGGTTCAAGTAGAGACAACATTAAAAATGCTGACTATACTTCCCGCTTTAAAAATTGGTTTTTATTCAACATATCTGTATGGGAGAGAGTATAGCGGAAATCAAAATAAAGTCAAGCAAAATAACAACCAGAAACCATCATATTTAATATCCACATAAATTTTCTAATTTTAACCTTAATTTACAATATATTTTAGATAATAAGATTAATCTTTTTTCTTAATCATAAACTTCTCAAACCCATCCCCAACCTCAAATATTTTCATCTCTTTTAATTTTCTCTCCCAAATCACCTTCCTCAACCCAAAACTATTTGCATGAATAAAATGTCCAAAATATGAATTAATACTTGAAACAAAACCTCTGTTTATATTTTTTTTATTATCCTGTTTTTGAAATAAACTTCCTTTATAATAAATAATTTTCTTTTTAAACCTCCACACAACCTTTCTTCTTACTAAAGTATGACTCGGCTTTATAAAATAACCTAGAAAATCAATTCCTCTTTCTATTCTCTGTAATATTGTCTTACTTTCACACAGATTCAACTTCAAACTATAATTTTAGCTCTCTCCAAAACGCTCTGGAGTACCAGAATTGTTTAGGAGAGAATGAAGAAATGAAGATATGCAGAAAGAATACTAACGGACACAACGAACTAAGTACTCGATACTCTTACTGACGTAGTTATAGGACACGATACCGTAACCGTAGCTACCATTGTAAGCGTCGCCACTAACGCCCTCAGTACTAGACCAATAGTACATGCTCGCTGCAAAACCGCCAGGACCTTCTGTTCCTCCTTCCACAAATTGTTGTGATAAGACATTTAATAATTCTCCTAATTTAGGTAATCTTCCTCCCCATGTAGTACAAGCTGTTACTGCATCAGCCCAAATCATAGTTCCGAGGTCTGCAGACCACTCAAGAGTTGGAGCTCCCGCAGAAAGACTCCCTGTCATAGAATCACCTGGACCATAAGAATAACCATCCTGTACTTTATCTTCTGTAGGTAATCTTAAATCAGTAAGACTATTCCATATAGCTTGTAGTGTGGCCATTGATTCTGATGGTGTATTGAGTGTTGATATAGTATGTGAATCTGGAGTGCTGTCATAATAGTCGCTAGATGTTTGTAATCTGTTATATATATCTTGTAATGTTACCATAGTTGGTGATATATCTGCTTCTATAGGAGTAAGTGAGCCAGCTATAACCACACCACCAAGAACTAGAACTGCGCCGAGGATATAGGAGATGATGGGTTTAAGGTTTATTTTCTTCATTGTTTTTGTTGGGGTAGGTTTTTGCTTTGCGAAAACTAACTTGAATTAATTAATAATATGTTTATTATATTATTTTTGAGGTGTGAGGGCAAGTGTGTGTGTATGTGTGTGGATAAATCAAATATAAGGAAAAACCAAGAAGACACCTTTTGGAAGATTCAAGGCGTCACCTCGGTTTTTAATTGCATTCGCACTAGCGAGCGAGTATTCATTTTCTAAAAGCCTTACGGAAGAGAAATTAATATTATATTTTCACTAGCAAGCAAGGTAATCTCTTTTGAGGAACTTGGAAGTCGCGACGGATTTTGTATTTCTACTAGCGAGCGAGGATATTCAATTTAAAAACCTTACGGAAGATAATTTTTAGCAAAAAATTATCTGAGTAGAGAAGAAATTTTTTGACGAAAAAATTTCTATCGTGTTTTTAAATTGAATATCCGAGCGAGCCTTTATTCTAAAATCCCATCCAAATTTACATCATATAATATAGCATCCTGAATATGACGATATTTTATAATTTCATTTTCGTTAAACCAAAGATTAATTTCTGCTTTTGATTCATCTACATTCCCAGAAGCATGGATTAAATTTCTTATCGGTCTACCATCTGTATCAGCGATTTGATATGAGTCTAAAACAAAATCACCTCTTATAGTACCGACATCTGAAGTCAAAGGTTCTGTTCCACCAACAATTTTTCTTACGATACCCACAGCGTGTACCCCCTCAAGAACCATAGCAATTACTGGGCCACTCGACATGTATTTTGTTAAATTATCCAAAACCTTTTCACCTATTTCAATTGGATCTTTTGTAGGAGGAACAAGTCCTTTCTTTTCATATCCAGCAATTGATTTTTCTCCAACCTTCCTTATCCATTCTGGATCAACAGTATAATGTTTTCTAACCTGTTCTTTTGTAGGAACAATCATTTTCAAACCAACTATCTTCAAACCAACCCTCTCAAATCTTTTAACTATTTCTCCAATAAGAGATCTCTGTACTCCGTCTGGTTTTATTATCACAAAAGTCTTTTCGTTTTTCATTTTTTTCTTGTCCGTCCAAATTAATGTTTGGCTCAGAATAAATAATCTTATAACTAATAATTACGCACCATAATAACATATAAAATAGAATTCTCAATTAAAACTTTGGTGTTACTGGTGGTTCAATTTTTATCTCTGGTTTTTTGTACTTTTCCATAATTGCACTTTCAACTTCTGCCCTGTCTTTACCATATTTCAAATAAGACAACTCTTTTATCTTATCAAGTAAAATCTTTGTGCCTCTCGGTGGTAAGTTTGTTTCCATACTAAATGGTTTAACAGGACTACCATTTGCAAGCATCTTTACATAAGAATTATGAGTTTCTATATTCATCAAGTCTTTAGCAGAAAAAACTGGGGCAAATTGTTTTTCTAAATATTCAGCATCTTCAGAACTTACACGGAACACAGACATTGAACCAACGTTTCCAAAAACAGAATTTTTAATCTTTTCATCAAGCTGAGCGATAAACTGGTGAGCTACAGTAAGTGAAAGCTTATATTTTCTAGCTTCAGAAAGAATTGTAGATATAGAGTCTGTTGTAACATTTTGGAACTCATCTATATAAAGATAAAATGGTGGTAAATCTGTTCCGAAAGAATCAACTCTAGAAAGAGCCGCCATAAGTATTTTACCCACAAAAATAAGACCAATGAGATTTGAGTTTATATCACCAAGTCTTCCCTTCGCCAAGTTCACAAGAAGGATTTTCTTACTATCCATAATGTCTCTAAAATCAAAAGATGATTTTTCTTGAGAAACAATAGGACGCATAATGTCATTCGCTAGAAAAACATCGAACTTACTTGTAACATACGGAACCATATTTGCCAAAGATGATTCACCTCCAGCTTTTTCTGCTATCTCTTTCCAAAATTGAACAACGATAGGATTTTTACACCTTGAAAGTTTAAGTTGTCTAAATGCTTTATCAGCAAGCACTCTAGAAACATCTAAGAGTGTACAACCTGTTTCTGGATCTTCAATAACAAGCATGGTTGCATTTCTAAAATATTGTTCAAACATCGGACCGCCAGCATTTTTCATATCAAAAAGTTTATTGAAGATAGACATCATCTCGTTTACAACGAAAGTTTTTTGTTCAGGAAATCTTACATCGTATTCAAGCATATTAAGACCCATTGGTCTTGCCGTATAACTTGGATCAAAATAAATTACATCTTCATATCTCTCAGGTGGAATAAAAGAAAGCACTTCTTGAATATCTGAACCGTGTGGGTCTATCATACAAACACCTTCCCCATTTAAAATATCTTGACGAATCATCGTCTTTAAAATAGTTGTCTTACCTGTACCAGTTTGTCCTATAACGTAAAAATGTCTTAACCTGTCTTCAGGGGTTATTCTTATTTCAGTATTTATATTTCTATATTTATTTGTACCAAGCAATATTCCATTATCTGGAAGATCAAGAGGTGCTGGAGCAGTAACAGCTTGTGTTTGTTTAAGCTGAGAAGTGCCTTTTGAATCAACCTCTGGAAGATGCATTATAGTAGTAAGCTCTTTTAAATTTAGAATTAACTTTTTAGAATAATTAAAAGTCCTAAAAGAAAAGTCTCTAGACATTTTTAAAAGCTCTTTTCCATTTATTCTTTTAAAAATAATTTTATTGCCTATAGTATTTTCAAATTGATTAAAAGATGATTCTATATCAGATATTATTGAACTTGCTTCTTCTTGTGTTCTAGATGAAGCCAATACCCTAATATTAATATTTACAAGAGGACTACTGATTTTTGATTTTATATTTTCAATAGGGGTTTGATTTGATGCTGAATTATTATCTTTATTCTCATCTTTCTTACTGTTAGGACTTACAAATTCCTTAATTATTTTTTTAAATTCATTAAATAAAGAGTTGTCTGCTTTAACAAGAGCATCTTTAAATTTTAATCCTTTTTCCATTTCCTTAAGCACTCTTTTAAAAAAAGATATTTCTGTAGGATTAGCTGGCTTAACTATTATTTGTATTGAAGCTCCTTCACCATTTTTATCTACTTTAGAAAAGCTACTTAATAAAACCTTTATTGGATCATAGTCATATTGTTCATAAGTTTTAATTGGAAAAATATGATTAGTAGAAAGTTCAGCATAAGACCCAACATAGTCACCTCCTTCATTAAAAATATTATAATCATCTTTTTTTTCTAAAACTCTAGCTTCAGGGAAAATCGAAACGACTTGTTTTTCAAAAAGAGTTCTTTTGACATCTGGCACAGAAATATAAAAAATAATTTCATTACTATTGTTTGATTTAGCAAGTTCAAGTACAAAATATCCAGTACCATTTTTATCATCACTTTCTACAGAAAACATACCAGAATAAAACTGTTCCATTTTGGAAATAAGTTCTTTCAAATTTCTGTTCTTTTGTTCATCTTCCTTTTTTAATTCAGGTAATGAAACTTCAAACAAAGTCATCTTTAGGGATTTAAAAATTGGACTTTTTTCTTTTATACCAGGTATTGAAAAGCCAGCTTTTATATATTGAACTAAGAACCTATGGAAATCATCTGTTATATGAGGATTTTTGAGACTCTCTAAAACAGATAAAACATTAAATATTCCTTTTTCTTGTAAAATATCAACAAGCTCCGCCATTTTAGTATCATGATCTTCTGGAGCAAGTTCAAGAACAATAGACTGAACCTCAGTGCTTTTCAAGGCATAATTATCATCTAAAATATCTTCTGACCTTCTTTCTTTATGTTCTTTTATTTCTCCTTTTACGACTTCATCTTTATTATATTTTTCTCCATTATCAAGTAATATTTTTTCTTTTCGAGAAACTTCTGCACGCAAAAAATCCAACTCCTCTTCCGGAGTTTTAAATTTTTGTTCAATATTTAAACCAAAATTTTCAGCCATAATTAGACAAATTATACCTTAATTATAAAATAATCTCCACAAAACAAGATAAACTACTACCAGCTAGAAGCCAGTAGTTTTGTTTAGAGCTAAAGTCCTGAATATATAAAAAATACAAATACTGGATTGCTTCGTACCTCGCAAAGACAATTCAAACTATATTTACCCTTATACTTTCGTCAATATTTCTGGTTCACCACTCGTAATAACAATAGTGTGTTCAAAATGTGCACTCCTAGAACCATCTCCTGTTTTATATGTCCAGCCATCATCATCTAAATAAATATTTTTACCACCTTCATTAAGCATAGGTTCTATACAAATAACCATTCCTGGTTTTAATCTTTCTCCCTTACCCTTCTCACCATAATTTGGTATATATGGATCTTCATGAACACTATATCCAACACCATGTCCACACAAATCTTCAACTATTGAAAAACCATTTGCTTTAGCGACCCTTTCTACTGCAAAACCAATATCACCAACATGACCATTACCTTTAGCGGCTTTTATACCAGCATTCATAGCTTCTTTTGTTACATTTAAAAGTTTTTGAGCTATTGAATCTATCTTACCAACCGACACAGTTATTGAAGAATCCGTAATAAGTTTCTTGTGTGTAAGACACATATCTAAAGAAACTATATCACCTTCTCTTAAGATTTTAGGATTTTCATTTGGTATTCCATGAACAATTTCATTATTTACAGAAATACATATAGAAGAAGGATAAGCCCTTTTCGCTCCCCTTGGTCTATAATTTAAGACTGATGGATAATCACCATTATCCATAGCAAGATTATATGCTAAGTCATTGAGTTCAGATGTTAAAACACCTGGTTTAGATGCTTTACCAACCTCCTGTAATATTAAAGCTAAGCGTCTACCACCTTCTCTTAATATTTCTATTTCTTCTTTTGTCTTAATTGTTATTGACATTAATATTCATAATATACGCTTTAAATAATAAAAATCAAACTTTGCTACTATAGCAAAGTTTGATTTTTATTATTCATTAAAAACTTTCTTCATTATTTCAGCGTGAACTTCTTCAATACTTTGTTCACCATTTATTTCAAAAACTTTACAAGCTTCATTATTTTTGAAAAAATCCACGCAAGGAACTACATCATTCTCAAACCAATTCATTCTCTTGTTTATCCCTTCTTCTGTGTCATCTTTTCTTCCTCTCGCAAGAAGTCTTTTTGTTGCCCACTCCCTACTTACATTTACATAAATTACCTTGTAATTCCTAATACTATAAAAATCTAATGTTCCATCAAGTAAAATTGCTTCTTGAAGTTTTCTTGGAGCTCCATCAAAGATCATATTTTCTTTACCCGTAAAATTCTTCATAAGATAGCTGACCCAAAGACCAATAACAAAAGATTCTGGCATAAGACCACCAGTATTCAAAACTTCTTTTGTAAGAGTACCAGTATATCCATCCCTTTTTATAAATTCTCTAAAAAAAACACCGGTTTCAATATGTAATGTTTTTAAATCTGTTTTTTCTTCAAGGTTTTTCTTAAAGAGCTCAACTTGTGTACCTTTTCCACAACCTGATCTACCAATAAAAATAAAAGCACTCGTCTCGATATTATTTTTTTCTTTTTTAAATATATTAAACATACAAGGATTATAACATAAGTGTTTTTTGGGTTCTAGTAAAATTTAAAAATTCACAAAATGAAAGAAGGGTTTCGCTTCGCGAAACCCTTCTTTTATTTTGTGTTTAACTTTAAACTTTATAAACTTTTCACTTTCAACTTAATTCTAGTATTCCCTCATCGTTATCTGAGCCTCAATTTTCTTTATAAGATCAATAACAACAGAAACTACGATAAGCAAAGCTGTACCTCCAACTGCAATAGATGTTATTCCTGTCATGGACTTAACTACTAATGGGAGAACAGCAATTAAACCTAGAAAGATAGCACCAATAAGAGTTATTCTAGTTAAAACCTTAGCTAGATACTCAGAAGTTGATTGACCAGGTCTTACTCCAGGGATAAATGCACCATTCTGCTGAAGATTCTTTGATATTGCATCTGGATCAAATGTAACGGCTGTGTAAAAATATGTAAACAAAAATACTAGTAAGAAATATGATACTCCATAAACCCAAGAATTAGATACAAAACTATTTAAAGAAGTAGCAATAGATTTAACAGTTTCATTTGTCGCCATTTGGACAATAAATTTAAGAATCATTTGAGGAAACAAAAGTATAGACATAGCAAAGATTATCGGAATAACTCCTGCTTGGTTTACTCTAAGTGGAAGATAAGTAGAGACTCCTCCAGAAATTTTAGAACCTCTAATTCTCTTAGCATACGTAACTGGTATTGGTCTTTCTGCTTCTGTAATAAATACAACTGCGTATATAACAACAACTGATATAACAGCTAACAACAAATATAAAGGTATTTGTGAAATACTAAAAGCAGCACTTAATTGTGTTAAAGATGTTGGTAAACGAGAAACTATACCAGCAAAGATAATCATTGATGTTCCATTACCAATACCAAACTCTGTCATAAGTTCACCTATCCACATAAGAAGAACTGAACCAGCTGTGATTATGGCAATATTTACGATCATATCCATCGGACCAAGGTTTACTATAACTCCTTGTTTAGTAAGTAACATTAAATAACCAAAACCTTGTACTATAGCTATAGGAATAGTTATAAGTCTTGAATATTGTGTAAACTTTCTTCTTCCTGCTTCACCTTCTTCCTGATACATAGCCTTGAGCTTAGGAAACATCATAGTAAGAAGTTGCATGATAATAGAACCTGTAATATAAGGACCTACACCAAGCATCGCTATAGAAAGGTTACCCATTCCACCTCCAGAAAAAATATTTAGAAAACCAAAAAACTCGCTTCCAGAAAAGAAAGCGTTCAATTTAATAGCATCAATGCCTGGAATAGGAATCGTTGCAAGCAATCTTGATATAACAAGTGCTCCTGCAACAAAAAGAATCCTTCCTCTTAAGGTTTTATCTTGAAAAACTAATTTTATTTTGCTCCAAAAATCCATCCTAGTTATAATTTTTATTTAATAATTTGTTTTAATCCTTTCTGATCTTTTTTATCCATCTATATATTATATCTTCTATCTGAAATTAAAACATTCAAAATAGAAATTATTTTATAGATCCACCGGCTTTCTCTATTTTAATCTTTGCTCCAGCTGAAACCAAACATCCAGAAATTTCTAACTTTTTTGTGAGTTCACCATTTGAAAGAATTTTCACCTTAGGGTTTTTACCAGCACCTATTTCTAGAATACCTTTTTTAACTATAGTGCTTGGGTTTACCAACTCATTATCTACAAAAAGTAGTTCTAAATCAGCAACGTTTATAACAGAAGCTTTTACATTTTTGCTATTAAAAGCATAACCTCTGAGTTTAGGCATTCTTTTAATAAAATCTCTAACTTCTGGTCTTACTTTGTGACCAGCTCTTGCTGTTTGTCCCTTTCCACCTCTACCTGAAGTTTTACCTCTTTTACCACCTCTTCCTACAGTAGCAGTTTTTTTATTCTTTGTTATTCTTTTAAGATTGTGTATCTGCATGTTTTTATTTTATTTTTTAACTTCTATTTTTGGTGTTTCTTTTTTCTCTACTTCTTCTTTATTTGTAGATTTCTTTTTATCAAAAGCTGAGAGAGCTAAAATAGTTGCTCTAGCCATGTTTAACTTATTCTTTGAAGGTGAAACTATCTTTGCAGTAATATCTTTTATACCAGCAAGCTCAATAACACTTCTTACAGCACTACCTGCATTATTACCTCTTCCTGGAGTTGGCATAATAACAACTCTTCCACTGCAGTATTTTGCACTTACCTCATGTGGTATGGACATCTCCTTTGTAAGATTCAAAGTGATCATATTCTTTCTAGCATTCCTGTAAGCTTTATCTATAGCGAGGGATGTATCATTTGCTTTACCTGTACCTACACCAACCTTACCTTTTTTATCACCAGCTACTATATATACACTAAAATTTAATCTTTTACCTCCTGATGTAACTCTAGTAACTCTTCTTATATTTAAAATTTTCTGTTCAAATTCTGGTTTAACTCTTTCTGATCTTCCAGGACCATTTCTTCTAGGGTTTTTTGATTTATCTCCAAAAGAAGGTCTTTGACCAAAAGCTGGTCTACGAAACGGAACATTTCCCATAGGAGCTCTAGGGGTTGTTTTTATACCAGTTGTATTTTCTGGAACTTTCTTAGTATCAACAATTTGTTTTGTTTCTGTATCCATAATTATTTATTAAAATTTAAGACCACCCTCTCTTGCGCCTTCAGCAAAAGCTTTAATCTTACCTATATATATAAAACCACCTCTATCAAAAACTACTTTTTCAATTCCTTTTTTAATCGCAAGTTTGGCTATTTCTTTACCAGCCTTAAGAGATTTCTCCATTAAACCCTTTCCTTCAACTTTATCTGCAGAAAAAGAGACAAGTGTTATGTTTTTATCATCATCTATAATTTGTCCGTAAATACAAGTATTTGATCTGTAAACAGAAAGTCTAGGAACAAGAGAAGTACCAGAAATCTTTGCTCTGATTCTCTTGTGTCTTGTCTGTATTTTTATCTTTTTATTATTTGTATTTTTCATTTTTGTATTTTTGACTTTTTCTTTATCTGAACAAGTGTTTTTTTATGCTTTATGCAGTTTTCTTACCTTCCTTTCTTCTTATAACTTCATCCTCAAATCTTATACCCTTACCTTTATATGGTTCTGGTTTTTTGATGGCTTTAATTTCTGAAGCAAAACTACTTACTTTTTCTTTATCTATACCGGTTATTGTTATAAGCCCTTTTTCTGAAGTTAATTTTAAATCCTTAGGAATTGATACTTTTACTGGATGTGAAAAACCAACTTTAAATGTAACATCTGTAGGTGTAGCATCTGCTCTGTAACCGATACCTTCTACAATAAGCTTCTTTACATAACCTTTAGTAACTCCTTCTACCATATTATTTATATGTGAAGCGTATGTTCCCCAAAGAGCATTATTTTCGATATTTTCTTTTACAGGTTTTAATTCTATTCTATTTTCTACAACAGCAATAGATATATTTTTCTTAAATTGTCTTGTTAATTCTCCCAAAGGTCCTTTTATAGTAACAACACCGCTGTCAATCTTGACTTCAGTCCCCGCTGGTATATCTATTCCTTTTTTTCCTATTCTTGACATTTTTTGAATTAATTTATGTTACCAAATTTTAAATAATACTTCGCCTCCAGCTTTCTGTTTAAAAGCTTCTTTATCTGTAAGGATACCGTTAGAAGTAGAAAATATTATTGAACCAAAACCATTCTTAAATGGTCTTATATCAGAAGCTCCACTGTAAACTCTTCTAGAATTCTTAGAAACTCTTTGTACTCCTGTTATTCTTGGTGACTTATCTGTTTTGTATGCAAGCTCAACTTCAACCATTCTACTATTTTTCTTTTTTAAAACTGATTTTACGTATCCTGCTCTTACTAAAGTATCTAGAATAGCTTCTTTATTTTTTGAACTATAAACAACAACATTCTCCTTTCCGGCGAATCCTGCGTTTTTTAGTTTTATTATTAAATCTCCAATTTTATCTGTTACCATGATGATTTTTTAATGCCTGGTATTTTACCCTGATTAGCAAACTCTCTAAAACAAATTCTACATAGATCGAAATCTCTCATATATCCATGTTTTCTTCCACATCTAAAACATCTTTTCACTACTCTCGAAGCGAATTTAGGTGTCTTATTTGATCTTGCTATTACTGATTTTTTTGCCATCCTAATTGTAAATTTTATTATATAAGGCTTCTTAACTTATAAAGTTATTGACCTAAAAATTGTTATATTTTAACATCTTTTCCTTGTTGAATTTACAACAGGACAAGTAATCAAAATAAAAAGCTCTTTAAAAGCTAGTCAGAACATCTTAGCAACAAAGCGGAAAAAAGTCAAACGAGATTTTTAATTAATAAATATCATGGTCACCTATATCATAGAAAATAACAGTATCACTACTTTTCAACTCAAAAATTATTCTATTTTTATAATCAATAGATAAGGAATAGAATCCTTCAAAATCACCGTGCAATTTATGTGTCTTAAGTGACTTATCGAAGATATCATTCATAATTATAGGTTCTTTTTCTTCAACTCTATCTTTAATTTCATTAGATAATTTCTTATAAGCCCTCAAAAATTTTGAGGTATAAAATATCTTCATTTAATTATCTTAAGTTTTTAAAAGAAATCAATCTTTTAGCTTTACCATCCCTAAATTCTTTCTGTGATTTCCTTAGCTCCATAAGAAGACTATTTTTTTTCCATTCTCTCAATAGGTCACGAAAAAATTCACTGACAGAAGCATACTGCCCTTCTTTAACATAAGTATCAACCTCCTCTTTTAAACTAGCTGGCATTGATATATTTACAATATTTCTCATACATAAAGTGTAACAAATTGTATTACAGGTGTCAAACATAAAAATAATCTAGATTTTTTGTAAGTTTAAATTTAATAATTTCATCACTCAAATACCAATCTACATATGAATGACAATAAAAAAGACGGCTCGCGAAGCGAGCCGTCTTTTTGTATTTTTAAATTATGATCTTTTCCCCTTCTTAGTATCTTCCTCTTTCTTAAATGGAAATCCTAAATATTCAAAAAATGTTTTTGCAGTTTTTTTGTCTTTAGCACTTGTTACAATAGTTACTGCCATTCCAAAAACATCTTTCAATTCTTCATCTGAGTTCTCTGGAAATACTGAGTTTTCTTTCATACCGATTGTAAAATTACCCATATTATCTATAGCTTTAGATGATAGACCTCTGAAGTCTTTAGTTCTCGGTAAAGCTATATATACAAGTTTATTTAAGAAATCAAACATTCTCTTGCCTCTCAAAGTAACTTGGTAACCAACAGGATCACCTTCTCTAACTTTAAAAGTAGCAATTGAGTCCTTTGCTTTTCTAAGAGATACTTTCTGACCAGTAATCTGTGCGAGCCTACTCTCTACTATTTTATTTTTGTTTTTATCTTTAAAAGAACCCGTTCCTGAGTTTAAGATAATTTTCTCAATCTTTGGAGACTGCATCTTGTTTTTAAGTCCAAGAGTATCTTTCAAAACTTCAAAAGCTTTATTCTGTTTTTCTCTAAGTGAAATCATAGTATTATATTTCTTTACCAGTTTTTTTATTGATTCTTACAAATTTATCACCAACAAGCTTCTTTCCTACCCTAGCTCTCTTTCCACCATCATTTACCATAACGTTTGAAACGTCTATCGGCATAGCCTTATCAATAATTTGTCCTTTTGTGCCAGATTTTGTTGGTCTTTGATGTTTTTTGTGAACATTCACACCTTCCACTAAAATTTTATTATCCTTAGGAAAAGACACAACAACTTTCCCGGTTTTACCCTTGTCTTTACCTGCTATGACTATAATGTTATCTCCTTTCTTAATTTTCATATTAATTTTATTATGAGTGAAATAAATTCTTTAAAATACTTCATTCCTTATTTTCTAAACAATTTCTGGGGCCAAAGAAACAATCTTTTGGAAACCAAGCTCCACAAGCTCTCTTGGAATTGGACCAAAAACTCTTCCAGCGACAGGATCTTTTTTACCTTTTTCTACAATAACGACTGCATTTTCATCAAATCTTATGTAAGAACCATCTGATCTTCTAAATGGTTGTTTTTGTCTTACAACAACTCCGTAAAGAATATCTTTTTTCTTAGCCTGTTTTCTAGGTTCAGCTTTTTGAACTGACAAAACAACAAGTTCTCCTATTCTTGCCCATCTCTTCTTTGAACTTCCAAGTACCTTGAAAACTCTGCCTATTTTGGCACCTGAGTTATCTGTTATTTTAACTATTGTTCTATCTTGTATCATATTAGTTTATTATTTTCTTATACTCGTTATTTTTCTAAAACAGTAAATCTTTTGTTTTTTGAAATAGGCTTTGATTCTACTATTTTAATCATCTGTCCTTCTTTACATTTGTTACCTAAATCGTGAGCCATAATTTTATTTTGTCTCTTGATATATTTACCATATTTAGGATGTTTTTTGAAAGAATCGATTGAAATAACTACAGTGTCTTTCATCTTAGTTGAGACAACTTTACCAACTAAAACCTTACCTTTATTTTTTTGTATTACTTTTGTTTCCATACTTTTTATATTGTTTTAGATTCTTTAATAATGGTAAGTATTTGTGCTATCTCTAATTTTAAATTTCTACCTTCTCTAACATTTTTTATCTTACTACCAGAAATACCAAATCTGAACTTATTTAAAGACATAGCTCTTTCTTCAAGCATCTTTTCTAATTCAACTTTTGTTTTTGTTTTTAAATCTTTAATGTTCATAGTATTATCTTGATACGAATTTAGTCAAAATAGGTAACTTAGTACCACCTTTTCTAAGCATTTCTCTTGCTGAAGCTTCATCTACACCATCAACTTCAAAAAGAACTCTACCAGGCTTAACAATAGCTACATATCCTTGTAAATCTCCTTTACCCTTTCCCATTTTAACTTCAGCAGGTTTCTGTGTATATGGATGATCAGGGAAAATTCTTGTCCAGATTTTACCAGTTTTACTCATTGAGTGAGCTATAGTTTTTCTTGCGGATTCTATTTGGGTTGATCTTATTCTACCAGCAGATATAGCTTTTAGACCAAAAGATCCAAAAGAAACTTTTGTTCCTCTTGTTTCAACACCTATCTTATCAGGGTGTTCTCTGAAAGTCTGCATCTTTCTGAATTTAACTTTTTTTGGTACTAACATGGTTTTAAATTATTTTTTATCTTTATTAAAGATTTCTCCTCTATATATCCAAACCTTTATACCTATATCACCGTAAGTCATATGGGCTTTTTCTTGAGCAAAATCTATATCTGCTCTCAATGTTTGTAGAGGAACCTGTCCTTTTTTCATTTCTTCTGATCTAGCTATTTCTGCTCCACCGAGTCTTCCACCACAATAAAGTCTGACTCCTTTTACATCTCTGTT
>Ga0172378_10003463_pt1 | contig 14828 bp, 10 predicted proteins | sample GrowelOW332metaG_FD_119755 | JGI IMG/M metagenome (GOLD analysis project Ga0172378, IMG submission 119755) | Groundwater microbial communities from an aquifer near a municipal landfill in Southern Ontario, Canada - Pumphouse #3_1 metaG | ecosystem: Environmental > Aquatic > Deep subsurface >... | reverse complement strand
TTTTTTTGAAAGTAAAATACGGTTTTGCCCATCCAACGAGACAAAGCTAGTGTGGCCTTGGATAGTACTCCGAAGTGCTTCTGTTTGGCGGGTCCGAGGACGCGCATTCAATTCGGTCATGAACTTCTTAAACTCATTGAGCTCGTACAGAATCAGTGTCCGCTCGGGCCCTATAGAGAGCACCATACTTTCACTTTCCTCTGGGCTTAACTGCCGACGAAATTCCCTAGGAAAGGAAGTCCTTCCCTTTTCGTCTATGGCTGTTTTAGCCTGGCCAATGAAAAAATCAAGATTCATGAATTATAACCCACTTGTTGCCACAACACAACAAAATATACCACTTTTCCCCACTATCAGCAATAGAGTCCCCTAAAAAAGACTTGTATTAAGCGATTTCCGCCGTTTGTCTCATCATTTTTTCGCTAAAGCAAAATAAAGCTATCTTATTGATTTTCAACGACTTACGTTCAGTTAAAATACGCTTTGGCGCCTATTTGTAAACTTTTAGTTACATTTAATACCCTGAGTGGGTAATTCTGGGTAGAAAAACGACGATTTTCTTGTGAATGAATTCAAATCATCATGTGAATTTGATATAAACGACTCCATTTGGGAATATATGTATGTAGAGAGTATTGGAGAGCTGAATGTGATTCAACATCACTTTAACGAAGACCAACTTGACATCAAAAATTTACATTCTATAGATTTAGATAAGAAGAGCTGTGATTCCTTACAAAAAAATGGCTTTACTTTTATAACTCTTTTTTGTCTTGATACAATGTCTTTTGTTCTAGATTATATCAGCACAGTAGAAAAGAATCTCGATGGAACATATGGCAAATGGCATCGTTCAAAGAAGCAAATACTCTTCGTTTTCACCGAACCTTGTGTTCAGTCTATAGGCGATAACCGTAAAATGAAAGAATTGTTTGAAAATACGTCAAAGTAACCAGATGTAATCCATTATCGCCGTTGTCAGTGGACAATGGTAATTTTTATTTTTTTTTAGCATTGCCATTGAGACGTATATATTCCTTGTTATAACATAGGAGTGTGTATTATGAAGGGATTGGTTGTCTCAGCGATATTAGCACTGTCTCTTGCTTCCACAGCAGGAGCAGTAAGGCAAATGGAATTTTTAGACCGTGGCCTAGTCGGTGTGAAAGTAGATGGTGGTGTCTTTTTAAGCTGGCGACTTTTGGGTAACGACGCGGCGACGACATCGTTCAATTTGTATCGGGATGGTACCCTAGTGAACGCAAGCCCGATTACTGGAGCGACTAATTACACCGATACAAAAGGGTCAACATCCTCTTTATATGAAGTGCGCCCCATTATAAACGGCGAAGAGAAAGGCGCAGAAAAATCGGTAAGCGTTTGGAGCAGCCAAAAGCTTACGATCAATTTAGACAGACCCGCTGGCGGTTCCAATTCGAGCGGTAGCTACACGTACTCGCCTAACGACATTGCAGTGGGCGATCTCGATGGCGACGGAGAATACGAACTAGTTCTCAAATGGGATCCGAGCAATTCCCAGGATAATTCAAAGAGTGGTTATACAGGCAACGTTTATATAGATGCCTATAAATTAAATGGCAAAAAGCTATGGCGTTTGGATTTGGGCAAGAACATTCGCGCTGGGGCTCATTACACGCAGATTCTCGTAGCCGACTACGACTTGGATGGTTTCGCGGAAGTGGCGATGAAAACGGCTCCTGGAACAAAAGACGGAACGGGTAGCTACCTTTCGAACGGACCTGCCGCAAGCGTGGACCATTCCAAAGATTATCGCAATTCGAAAGGCTACGTTTTGAGTGGCGAAGAATTTCTAACGATTTTTAACGGCCAGACTGGAAAAGAAATGGCGACCGTGAACTACAATCCTGCCCGCGGAACGGTGAGCAGCTGGGGCGATAGTTACGGTAACCGCGTCGACCGTTTTTTAGCGACGAACGCTTATTTGGACGGCAACAAGCCAAGTATGGTCTTTCAGCGCGGTTACTATACTCGCATGGCTGTGACCGCTTACGACTGGGACGGTAAAACGCTTTCGCAGCGTTGGTATTATAATTCACCGACAAAAGGCCAAGAATGCTACGGTCAGGGAAATCACAACATTTCAGCGGGCGATGTGGACGGTGACGGCTATGATGAAATTATCGAAGGTTCCTGCGCCATTGATCATAACGGCAAGTTCATGTATCGCACGGGGCTTGGCCACGGTGATGCGATGCACTTGGGCGACTTGGATCCAGATCGCGAAGGCTTAGAAGTTTGGCAAGTACACGAAGATTCTCCTTACGGCTACGACTTGCACGATGCACGGACGGGAGAGCGCCTGTTTTACGAAAAGAGCAGCGGCGATAACGGACGCGGTGTAGCAGCAGACGTGGATTCAACCTCCCGCGGATCCGAGATGTGGTCTGGGGCAAATTACAACACGTATTCAGTGAAGGGAACAATACTAGCATCTTCCAGACCCGCGTACAATTTCCGCGTCTACTGGGATGGTGACCTTCTGGACGAACTTTTAGACAATGTGACAATCAGTAAGTGGAACAGCTCAACGAAAAAAAATACGACATTGCTTACGATGGAAGGCGCTTCTTGCAACACCACCAAGGCAACTCCGAATTTGAGCGGTGATATCTTAGGCGACTGGCGTGAAGAAGTGATTTTACACGATGATTCGCATCTGTTCCTCTACACGACAACGATTCCAACAACACATCGGATGTACACGCTGATGCACGATCCAGTTTACCGCTTGGGAATATCTTGGCAGAATACGGCATACAATCAGCCACCGCATCTCGGATTCTGGCTTGCTTCGGGCAACTTCCCTACTCCAAAAATTGAACTAGTCGGTGAAATTCTGGATCCGCTTCTCGTGAAAAACGGCGCTGGCTCTTCGAAGCAAACAATCAACTTGGGCGAACCGATTGTGGACTTTGCGTATGCGTATTCGCACTGCACTGGTGCTGTGGCGACGGGACTTCCTGCTGGCATTACAACGTCTTTGGCAAACGGAAAACTGAACTTTACAGGAACGCCGACGGAAGCGGGAGTCTTTGGATTTACCGTAACGACAACAGGCGGTGCTCTCGATGCTTATGTGAAGACAGGCGTGATTACGGTAATTGATCCGAATGCTCCAGCGGATACATCAAAAGACGATTCCACTTCAGAAGATGATCTGACGGGAATTCGCCTCGCGAAAATTGGCAGTGCTTTCCTAACCATTTCTCGCGAAGGAATCGCTTATCAGGTTCCGCAGACGAATGCAAAGCTCTTCATTTTTGATGTAAATGGCAATACTGTTTTTGAACGCTCCGTTCAATTCGGGGGTATGATTTCGAACGAGTGGAACGCACTTCCCGCTGGTCGTTACGTGATAACGCTACGAGCTGGTGGAAAGTTTCTGCAGAAAATTCCTGCGGAAAAACGATAGAAAATAAGACCAAGACCACACACACAAAAAAAGGCGCCTTTGAGATTTTCTCGAGGGCGCTTTTTTAAAAACGACAACAGGTATTTGTCATTTTGGACCAAGAGCCTGACTCTCTTTTGATGTAATATAAAAAAGGTGCCGCGAGATTTTGCGTCACCTTTTGATTTGATTATATTGAAGTGATTTAATGAAGGTTATTAAAAGTCACCTTATATACTTCATTATTGTCTGGTAACTCAAGCTGTATATCGCTTTTTTGCTTTTCAACCTTTACCACATTAGCAAAAAACATGTACGGAGCCACATTATCTTGGTCTGCGGTTTCCCATTCTGGTAAAGCATAATACAAGTGGAAGTTTTCATTTGCAAAATTCGCTGCCGTCATATAACTAAACAAAACATGTTCAAAGCTATGCAACGAAGTCTTCCAATTATGAATTTTTGGAAATCGATGAACGGGTTCGTTTGTCTTACCATCAACCATATGCCAAATTTCACCGTCTTTTTTATCCGTCATTACTTCTAACCAGTACTTCTGAGTTTCATTGAGGTAGTCATAGAAGAATGGATCATGAATGCTCAAAATTTCTGCCGCTTGATCCAACTCCGCAAGAATCCACCATTCCTTATCAATATCTAACTCATTGTTAGCATCGAATCGACGCGCCCAAGAACCAGGAATAGCACTACCCGTAACTCTTGGAATAAAGGCATCTTTAAGAATTTTTTCAATATTAGGACGAGCAAAATGAACATAGAAAGGCTCTCCAAGAAGCTGCCCTACCTTTAAAATCACCCAAAATGTTTTTACGGAATGGCCAAAATCCGTATGATCTGTTCCTAACTGCATGCGATCCATATTATTTTGGGTTCCCCAGAACATGTTGTATTTTTCACTATAGAAATGAGTGATCAAAATATCTGCAATTCTCTTCATGTCTTTTTTCCAGACACTCTTATACGGTTCAGGAAGGCATGGTGTGAGCATCAACATATAAGCGTAAAGTTGATCTAGCTGAGCGACAATTTGCACTTCCCCTTCACTCTTAGGATTGTTTTTAGGTAACCACATAAGATACCCTCGTCTATCGCTCAAATAGGCATTGAAAATGTAGTCCTTGAGTTGAATAATTCGATGCAAAATAGTTTTATCATGAGTCAAGAAATAATACATCCCAAGGCCAGTAAGTCCATAAGCCAAATCCTGGCTCGTACGATCACTACGAGCATTATCCCACTTACCAGAAAGAGTTTGTGTCACACACATACCATAATTGCCGTCAATGGCTTTAAGCAAGGCGTCAACACCTTTCTTACAAAGATTGAGATACTTCCCTTTACCAGTCATATGGAACGCTATTCCGTAGGCATAGGTTTGACGAGAGTGTGCACGGATAAAATTCTTATCAAGTTCTATAAGTCCCTTAGTATCTTCGCTATTCAAGGCGTCCACAATTTCATCAGGTAACGGATTAGCATTTATATCGAAAGTTTCACCCGTATTACAGCGATAAGTTGGAAACAAGTCGCTTTTACCTGTGGCATAAGCCTCTTTTTTATCCCAGAAGAGAAGTAAATTATCCAAGTGTTTTAGCCAATCACTTGTAGACACTGCTAGTTTAGTATTCGTTATGTTTTTCATTTGATTTTCCTTATTGAATATTATGGATAGTTTTATAAGATTGAATAAGCGCTTCGCAAAAAGAGTCAATATCTGCTGCTGAGCGCCCTGTAACAAGATCATGGTCAATCACAACATGTTTTTCATCAGGTACAAACTGAGCTCCTGCATTGATAATATCAGCAAGAACCACCGTATGGCAAATGACTTTGCGATTTTTCAGCAATTCTGGATTCGGAGTTAAAATCCAAAGTGCATGACAAAGTGCTCCCTTTACAATAAACGGATTACACATCGCACTTGCCATAAATCTAACGGCAGATGGAGAACGAACTGTTTCAAGAGATCCCAAACATCCCATAGGTGGAATTTCACGAAGACGCACCGCCACATAATTTGCAGCCGTTAGTACAAAAGCATAATCATTAGGATTCGCCTCCGCTATTTCTCTATCTACAACGAGAGTTTGAACTTCTTTACCCACCGAATCCACATCGCTGACAAGAGTTCTCTCTTTTTCTCCCCATAAGTAAGTCATAAAATCGACTTGAGCCCCCAGATTTTCAAAAAACTTTTTATAATGAGCTACTTCGCTAGGAATAAATTCAGTCTCTACAAGAACGGCTACTTTTTTCCCATGCAATAGTTTTGTATGATCATTTTCCATGAGCATCTCCCCTTCCTATTTGATTTTAAATCAGAAAAAACAATGTAAATTATATAGATAATCTTTATTTACCAAAAACACAAAAAGTTTTTTTATTTCATTCAAAAACACTAAACCTACTTGTATAGGGAGCACACGATAGATCATACATAATCATTTTCTATTAACCCGTTTTTACTAATCATCGCCAAAATAATATTCTGAGTAACTATGTAGATATGAAAACCAAGTTTTTTAGCAAGCATCTCGAGTGTCAGCTACCGAACAAGATGAAAAAACGGAAAAATCAGCGTTCACTTTAATGATTCACAATTCGCTTTGTATTTTATTACTAAATAAGACTCTCGAAACTGAGTTTATCTCATATCACCTTATATTCTTTAAGCAAACTTATCATTCTTTTTTTAATTCACCGTAATTCAAGATGAATTAGTAATTAAACCTATGCCAAAAGAGAAGCTTTTTGTAAATTTGACTTTGTAAAAAAAGCGTGTTACAAAGAAGGATGTTATGAAAGCAGAAGAATTAGCACAACCTCATTTATTAAAACAACCTGTTTATGTCACAGGAAAACCAATTGCCTATACCGCTCGTGAATTTGGTTTAGACCCTACAAAAATTGATAAACTCGCCTCTAATGAAAATCCTTATGGACCAAGTCCTAAGGGAATGGCTGCAGCTCAAAAAGCTTTGTCCGAAATCAATCTCTACCCTGATGGCGGTTGCTACGATTTAACTACTAAGATTTCTGAATTCAGAGGCGTTAAAAGAGAACAAATCATTATTGGAAACGGCTCTAACGAACTTTTAGATATGATTGCACAAGTTTTTCTTGGTGAAAATACCGAAGCCATTATGGGAAATCACAGCTTTGCCGTTTATAAATTAGCGACTCTTGCTATGAACGCAAAGCCAGTTGAAATTGATATGCCTGCTCCTGATTATAAGCATAATCTCAAAGCCATGAAAGAAGCAATTAACGAAAGAACAAGGCTTGTGTTTCTCGCCAATCCAAACAATCCTACTGGTTCTGAAATAGACGCTCAGGAAATTCTTGATTTTGCAAAGAGCCTCCCAGAACACGTAATCTTAGTGATGGATGAAGCTTATACAGAATTTATTGAATCAGAAGCTCCTAACTTGCTTCCTCTTATTGAAAAAGGCCTTCCTATCATCTGCTGCCGTACATTCTCTAAAATTTATGGTCTTGCAGGGCTTCGAGTAGGTTATGCCATTTCACGTCCAGATATCATTAGCTTGATTCAACGCGTTCGTGAACCTTTTAACGTGAATAGTGTTGCACAGGCTGCCGCTATTGCAGCAATAGATGACACTTCTTTTATAGAAGAAGTTCGTGAGAAGAATACTCAAGGTCTCTTACAACTAGAAACAGGCCTCAAAGCCATGGGCTTATCTTACGTCCCTAGCCGAGCAAACTTTATTGCTGTTGTTGGTGTTGTAGAACCACTAAAAGCCTTTGAATACTTACAAAAGAAGGGAACAATTGTTCGTCCTCAACCACAGATCGGAAATATCATTCGAGTTACCGTTGGCACGAAAGATCAAAACGAACGTTTCTTAAATAACTTAAAATCTTATTTAATAGAAAAAAGCGATTCTTAAGGCCCAGAAACGCTAAAGAAAAGTAATAAGCCAGTTATACTGACTAAAATACCTCCGCAAAGAGACACAATCATATTCACGTTTTGTGTTAAGAATCCTATTTTATGGGCACCGTGATCAATCCCTTGCCTTAAAAAGATCGTTCCTACACCAAATAGAATATTGGTAAACGCCATTCCAAATCCTATTGCTAGTGCACCCAAAAGAGCCATTCCGTATAAGCCTTGTAATAAACAGAAAAAGACAACCAAAGCCACGGCTGGGCAAGGGACAATACCTGTTATAAAGGATATGGCAAGTAATTCTTTCCAAGAAGCTTGAGTTTCTATTATTGAATCAGATGATTTTTCTTTTTTTATTTTAATCCGATTAAAAATAGAAGCCCCTATTAATATAAGACCTGTTAAAACCACTAACAAATAACTTGCCTTTTCTATCGCCATTCGACTTAACTCAAAAGTAGAGAAAACCATAGCACGAGCTAATAAGAATAGAACAAACAATAAAATAACGGCACTCATTGTATGAATCATTGTAATCGAAAAGCCTAAACTGACTCCATGCCACCATTTCCCTCGACGTGCTAAAAAATACCCCGCCACAACAGATTTTCCATGACCTGGACCTAACGCATGAACTAAACCATAGATAAAGCAAATCAGAAGAAACCAACTGATCACTTTGTTATCACCTTCTTTCATTGCTTTTAAATAATCTGTTAACTGGTCACGCAAATCTTTTTGTAGTGAAACCAACTCTTGCCAAGCACCACTCTTTAAGAAAAAAGAACTTTGTGCTTGTACTGGAACCTCTACAGAAACGGTATCCTTAACCACCGTTTGAACACTTATTGTTGGAGTTCGCTCCACATTAAAACGTTTTTGAGAAACATTACCAAAAGAAGAAGTAATGAGTAAAGACAAAAAAAGAAACATAAAATTTTTCATCATTTCTCCCTATACCTTAAAAAAAGAGCTTCTGTGGTTGGCGGAAAAGCATTAAACATAGTCAAACCATCTAAGACATCTACAAAATATTCCACCTCAATATTTGAAGGAGCTTGAACTTTCACTTTTTTCATATCCAAATCAAATTGAATGTAATTAGACAAATCTTTTAATGCGAATGTTAAAATGGTGTATTCTTTCTGAGCCTTCAAATTAAAATTAAGATCGAAATAAATAACTAAGAGAGCCCCCTCTTTTTTTATTTCAAAATTTTTATAACCATCAGAAGCAATAAATTTGGGACCCACCAATAAGTAATTATAATAATTAAAACGTTGAGCCGATTGGACTACAGAACGTTCTATTTCATACCACTCTTCTGCACTTAATTTTCCATCTTCATTTAAATCCACTACATCTAGTTTTGCAGCACTATATAATTCATCAAAAACCCAACGATTTTTAATAATTATTTCTCCTGAAGGCTCAAATTCTATCGATACAAAAACGTTTGCAAATATATGGGGATGCGCATATAAGAAAACAGAAAAAAAGAGACAAATCCATATTATTGGTTTCAGCATAAAAACAAATTACAATTTTATTTTTTAAACCAGATAATATTTTTTGATCAAATTAAAAACCTTGAAATAATCAGCTTATTTGTATTAAAAAGAATAGTGTATTTGTTCTTAATCACATGATGACTAAATCATTTTTATGAATAACTTCATCAGGGACTTTATTGCCTAGTAAAGCATGAACAGCTGCTGTTTTTTTCCGTAAAACTAATTTTAATGTTTCGCTATCGTATTTAGTGATTCCACGTGCAATTGGAGTTCCTGATTCATCTAACACATTGACCAAATCCCCTTGATCGAAATGTTTCTGAACAGAGATCACACCCACAGGCAAAAGACTGGAGTGCTTTTCTCTTAATGCTTTTGAGCCACCAGCATCAATAACGATAGAACCTCTTGGTGTACTTACAAAAGAAAGCCAGCGTTGACGACTGCTAAGCTTTTTAGAAGACCCTGTAAAAAGAGTTCCAGAAGCATTTTCAAAAAAGACTTGATGTGGAAAAACACGTTTTCCATTGGCTAAAAAAGCATTGCATCCACTTTTCACTACTGCACGAATAGACTTTAATTTAGAATACATGCCACCAGTGCTCACCGCTGAACCTGTAACATCTGGCTTACCTGCAAGCGCCATAATCTCGTTATTAATTTCTGGAACAAACCGCAATAAACGAGCATTAGGATTCGTTTTAGGATTATCATCAAATAAGCCATCTTCATCAGTAAAAATCAACAATAAATCAGCGTCTAAAAATAAGGCCACATCACTTGAAAGTTTATCGTTATCCCCGACTTTTATTTCTGCTGTAGCTAATGAATCATTTTCATTAATAATTGGAATTATTTTTTTTGCAAGCATGACTTTAATCATGTTTTGCAAATTTTTATAACGATCACGAGAACGGGAATCTTCTGCTGAAAGAAGAATCTGCCCTACAACCATATTGCATTTTGCAAATTCTTCACTGTAAGTATGCATTAATTCAATTTGCCCAACAGCCGCACAAGCCTGTTTTTCAGGTATTACTGATGGCTTTTTGATATAGCCCAGTTTTGCCATTCCAGTACCGACAGCACCACTTGTGACAATCACCACTTCTTTATTAATTGAGAGCTGTTCTATAGACTTCGCAAGAGAAGCAATGTAGCGAATATTGACTCCACCTTGTTTAGAATCGACAAGAATACTCGATCCAATTTTGATCACCACACGACGAGCTTCATCTAATATTTTTTTTCTTAATTCACTCATACCAACAAAACCTATCAACGACAAACAATTAATCGTACAGCATCTAAGCGTAACTGAGGAAAAGCAGCTGCTTTTTTACGTTCCTGAATATTTTTTCTCAAAATAGGTAACGAGGTATCACTTTCCGCTTTACCACGTAAAGAAAGCAAATGCTGTTTTCTCTGGTATTCTTGTTCCGAACGACTTTCTACCGCTAGCGAGGCTTTTTCTGATATTTCAGAAACCTGAATGGAAACCACACGCTTAGCAATAGCAAATCCTTCGCTTGCAAAATAACGAATCTTTGTAGCAACCGCAGCATTTCCCTGAGGGATCGGGGCCGTTTTTGAAGACCCTTCATCTAGACTTGCAAGCAAATCAGTTCTATTTTCACCTGCACCATCAATTAATACTCGAAGTACAGCGGGCCCTGCAATATCTGAAAAGCCCCACTCTGCTAAAACAGATGGTTCGAGAACAAAGTTGTACTGCATCATTAATCCACGAAGCCCTGAATTTTCCCAAATAGAACAGGTCGTAGACCCTTTTCCCATCGCTGTCGCCAAATCAATAGCGCCTTGTGTGAGCGGGTGTTCCCAACTTAAAAATTCAATGTCTTCACGAAGCTTAGCTTGCGTTCTTGAATTGGTGACAGTCAAAGTCGAAGAAGCGACTTCTCTTTCTTCTTCCTCTTTTTGCGCATACATGGATGATGTTGGCATTCCAGGAATCGTACCTGATTCAACTTGAGGACCAGCAGAAAAAACAAAACTATTTGGAATAGCACTCTTTTCGATTTCCACTCCATGAGACGTCAAGACATCATAAACAAAACTAAACAGCGAAACGTCTTTATCGAGTCGTTGAATTTCTTCAATAATTTTACGAGCCGTTTCTGGATCTCTTGAGTTAAACTCTAACAATCGATCTCGACCCTTTTCAATATTCTTACGAAGTTCAAGACTATCTTCATGTACTTTAGGGATGACGTTTTTCACAAAAGAATCCAAATTATCATTTGGATTATCTAAGGCTTCAATTAAAGCATCTGTATATTTTAAGAAGAGTTCTCCACCACTCATTAATGGCGACGTAAATGCTCCTAAGCCATCATGATACCAACGGAACATGACCTCTTGAGCAGAGTCTTTCACATAAGGAACATGAATAATGATATCTCGATTTTGCCCTATACGATCCAAACGCCCTATGCGTTGTTCAACTAACGCTGCATCTAATGGCAAATCAAATAAAACCAAATGATGAGCAAACTGGAAGTTACGACCTTCAGATCCAATTTCTGAAGCAATTAACAGGTTTGCACCTTCTGGTTCAGAAAACCATGCTGCGGCTTGGTCACGAGCAAGAATAGATAGATTCTCATGGAATACCGCATAAGCACCTTTTCCGTAATACTCTTCTAACAGAGAATCTAAAGCCGAAACAACAGCAATATCTTCACAAATCAAAAGCACTTTTTCTTGTTGATGCTCTTTTAAGAAAGACATCAGCCACAAAAAGCGTTCATCTTGATTCCAACCTTCTTTATAGTTGGTGATGAGAAGACCATTTTCTTGAATATCAGTCGAATGATCTGGATCCTTGTTCGCCACCAAAGCCACCCACTCTCTATACTTTGGATTAGGTGCGAGTTCAATCGCATCTAGATGACGCTTAGGAAATCCACCCACCCCTTTTCGAGTATTTCTAAAAACGACAGAGCCAGTTCCAAGAGCATCTACAATTCGACGCATCCATTCTCCAGCAGACATTGCTTTAGAATTTTCTTTTTCAAGCCATTCTCGAATAGATGACTTTTTAGGAACAAGTTCATAAAGATCATCCCAACTTAAATGACTATCTGAATCCGTTGGTAACTTGGCAAGATCATTTGCCAATTTTCGGTATCTTTCTTGATCTTTAATAAATTCATTGAAGTCAGAAAAACGAGCTGGATCAAGCATGCGTAAACGATTAAAATGCGATTCAGGGTGCAACTGTAAAGGCGTTCCCGTTAAAAGTAAAACCCCTTTAGAGCGGCTAACAATAGCATTTACAAGCATATATTCTTTACTAGTAAAACCATCTTCACATACTAAGTGATGAGCTTCATCTACAATAGTTAAATCCCATTTTACCTTTAATAAATCTTCAATTAAAGCGGGATGATCCATTAATAATTCTACAGTACAAATGACTTCATTTGCTTGTAAAAAAGGATTTGGCTTATCATTACCACTAAACAATGCTCTTAAAAAGCCTTCATCCACGAGTGTAAAAATATGATTGAAGCGCCGCTTCATTTCCACCATCCACTGGTGTTTCAAAGATTCAGGGACTAAAATAAGAGAACGAACCACACGCCCACGCGCACGTAAAGCATGCCAAATCATGCCTGCTTCAATCGTTTTTCCTAAACCCACTTCATCGGAAAGCATCAGTCTTGGTAGTTCAGAAGAAGAACAAGCCCTATGGCAAAGATAATACTGATGTTCAATCATATCGACTCGAGGTCCAATCATACCTCGAACAGTGGACGATTGCCACTCAGTAGAAAGCATTAGAGCTTTTTCTCTTAACTTAAATTCTTTAAGATCTGAAATTTTCCCTTTTAGCAAAGCAGAGAATAAATCCGCAGGGCGAGCCGCCGCCTTAGACATTAAGTCTGCCTCATTCATTTCTCGGCCGCCACGGCCGCGATAAACCATCAAATCAGCAATATTTTCTACTGATTCAATCAAAAAAGAAACGCCTTTTTCATTTTTAGCCGTTTCTCCGACATTCAATATATAACGTTCCACTGGTGCCGCATGATTTCTATAAATCCGACTCTGCCCTACCGCTGGGAACTCAAAAATGATGTTTTTATTTTGAATAGCTTGAACACGGCCGATTCCTAATTCCGGTTCATGTACACTAATATAACGCTGACCTGGCTTAAAGATACTCATGAGGGCATAAATTAGCTTTTTTCTTTTTAAAAAGAGGAAGATGTTTCTAAATTAGACCTTGTTATGAATTGGTTTTATATAGATAAGAGTATTAAAACAGGTGACCGACGTCAGGGTCCTTATACCATTGAAGAGATGCGTGAGCTTGCCGCACAAGGCACTATCGAGAAAACTTCCCTCGTTTGGCATAATGGCCTTGAAAATTGGATTACCTGGGAAAAATCTGATGGCTTTATTAGCGAAGAAAAAGTAAATGAAATGATTCAGCAAACCATTGCTGAAATTTTACTTGAAAAGAAAAAAGTTCAGAAAAATGCTGCTGGATTTGGCATTAGAGCCATGGCTTTCCTTATCGATTTTATCATCCTTAGTTTACTTGGTAGCCTAATCGTTTATTTTTTAAGTGCCCTCCATTGGATTGATCTAGAAACGATCAACGTCATAATGGAAAAGTACTTGTCAAATCCCCTTTCTCCCGACTTTGCAAAAGAATTTTTAGAGGCCAAAGGAGTCTCTACATTTGTCTCCATTTGGTTTTTGATTCAAGCATTTTATTCCATTTATTTTCACACCAAATACGCTGGGACTTTAGGTAAACTTCTACTTCATCTAAAAGTGGAAAACGCTGATGGAACTAAGATGAATTTAGCGAAAGCTTTTTTACGTTATGTTTATAGCATTATAACTCAACTCACTCTTGCTTTTTATGGTATTGGCTATCTCCTCGCTTTAATCGACCCAAAGAAAAGAGCATTACATGATTTCTTAGCTAATACTCGTGTGGTTTACAGTGATTTCGACAAGGATAAATAAAACATTATGGATCGTTATTTAGTCTCAGCATTAAAACAACCTCTTCATGGTGAAGTTGAAATTTCTGGTGCTAAAAACGCCGTCTTAGCCGTAATGGCAGCTGCTCTTCTCGCCGATGGTGTTTCTGAAATCACAAATGCTCCCCACCTAAAAGACATGAAAACCATGTCCGATGTACTTCGTGTCATTGGATGTCGAATTGATGGTGGATCACATACTTTGCATATTGATACAAGAGGTGTAAATCATCTTGAAGCACCTTATGAATTAGTTAAAACCATGCGTGCAAGTTTCTACGTTCTAGGGCCTCTGGTAAGTCGTTTTGGACGTTGCCGAGTGTCTCTTCCTGGTGGCTGCGCTTGGGGTCCTCGTCCAGTAGACCTTCATTTGAAAGGCCTTGAAGCTCTTGGAGCAACTATTAACGTCACCCATGGTTACGTCGAAGCTCTTTGTGAAGGGCGCCTCAAAGGAGGAACGTTCCATTTCCCAATCAGTAGTGTTGGAGCAACAGTCAACGTTTTAATGGCTGCCACTCTAGCCTCAGGTAAAAGCACTCTACACAATGTCGCGATCGAACCAGAAATCGATGCTCTTGTAGATTACTTAATTCAAATGGGAGCTAAAATTGAAGGCCGTGGTACAAGAACTCTTGTCATTGAAGGTGTTGAAAAACTAAATCCAGGATCTGGAGCCACCATCCCTGATCGTATTGAAGCAGGGACTTATTTAATTGGTGCTGCAATGACTCGTGGTTGTATCAAAACAACCAAAATGAATCCGTCTCACATTGAAGCTCTCCTCAGTAGTTTAAGAGAAATGGGATGTGATGTTTCTGTCGGTGATTCTTGGGTTGAAGTCAATGCCTATCAAAAAAAATTAAAACCGATCTCCGTCACCACATTACCTCATCCTGGTTTTCCTACTGATTTACAAGCTCCCA
>Ga0172378_10003462_pt1 | contig 14831 bp, 11 predicted proteins | sample GrowelOW332metaG_FD_119755 | JGI IMG/M metagenome (GOLD analysis project Ga0172378, IMG submission 119755) | Groundwater microbial communities from an aquifer near a municipal landfill in Southern Ontario, Canada - Pumphouse #3_1 metaG | ecosystem: Environmental > Aquatic > Deep subsurface >... | reverse complement strand
GAGGAATACATAGACTATTATGCCAATTTGACGAAGATTGACAAAGACTACTTAGTGAGATCAAGCTTGCGCAAATACCAGAATATTTTCGCCGTTATTTTTCTCGTGATAATAAGCATTCTCTTTTCCGTTCTCGCCATGCTTTACCCGAATGCGTTCTACGTAAGTAGATTGATGATTATTCACGTGCAAGATTATGCGTTGTTTGCCGCTATATTTATTTTCTTATATTCCGGAAAACAAGGAATACATAACATAGGAACGCAAACTTTTTTCTATTTGTATTACCCAATTCATCTATTGCTACTTTACTATTTAGCAACTTCGCTGTTGTAAAGGTGCATATTTATTGCACTAGTATTACATGTCAAATATACTTAATAAGTAAGCTATACAAATAGCAAAATAAAAGGAGAATGAATATGTCAAAAGAAATACAATCTGTTGAAGAATTTGACGCTTTGTTGGCCCAAGGTGGAAAAATAGTTGTCGACTTTTTTGCAACTTGGTGCGGACCTTGCAAAATGATGGGAAGAGTAATCGAGGACGTTCAAAACGATTATCCCGATGTCAACTTTGTTAAAGTCGATGTAGATCAACTTCCCTCTATCGCTCAAAGATACGGCGTTTACTCAATCCCGCAAATTAACATCTTTGCAAACGGCGTTGAAGTGAACAAATTAATCGGTTCAAGACCACAAAGCGCATTCAAAGAAGAATTAGACAAAGCATTTAACTAAGAAAATCACTTAGAAAAAAGGAACTTGGTACAAGTTCCCTTTTTAGTTGGAATTTAGTTTATTAATAGTAATTATTTAACAATTCAAGACTAATTTTCAAATTTTAGACATCTCTAAATTATCCTTCTTTTTAATCATTAGATTTTCGCCAATTCAAGAAGCAACTGGGATTGCATATTCAATAATATACCCTGCCTTAAATATAGCTAAATGTTAAAATTTTGTTTCAAATTCCTCTTTATATATAAATTGCAGTAAAAAAATGAATTTTTCTCGTATTTTTTGAGCGAAAACTCTTGAATTTAATACTCATTTATGTCATTATAACTAAGCGCTGGATCAGTGGTGTAGCGGTTAACATGCCTCCCTGTCACGGAGGAGATCGTGGGTTCGATCCCCATCTGATCCGCCACACACCTTTTCTTAAATGCAGGCGTAGTTCAGTGGTAGAACTTCAGCCTTCCAAGCTGATCACGCGGGTTCGATTCCCGTCGCCTGCTCCATCAATAATAGTCTAGTTTATTCATTGCGAATAAACTTTTTTTATATATAGGGTGTATAATATATTCAAAAGATATTACTAACTTCTTTTGGAGAAAGACCTAACATGAATAAAAAGAAAAAATTAGCCGGTGTCTGTTTAATGCTTTTTCTTTTAGAATCATGTTCAGGCGAAATAGATTCTAACAATTCTTCCTTTTCTAACGTCGAAAAGGAAACATAAAGTTTTTCTAATCTATATGATTTTGCCAGCGATTTAACTGTCGCTGACATAGACAAAATCAGCATCAGTTCAGGCAACTATTCCACTCAACCTCCCTGGCTCAATAGCGTGAATATATACGCAAACGAGAATTACTTTGAACAAGTTATTCAGTTTTTTCATAAAGCAACTCTCACGCCTTGCTACGATCCTTATATCGGAATAGATTTTTACGATGCAGGCATCTCAACCGCCGAGGATACGTTTTCTCTCAGTTTCACTTCCGAAGATGAATTTTACATTGGAAACAACGTTTACAAATGCTCCGACAGCTTCCCTGCTAGCAGCCCTAACAGCAGTTATAGCTATTATGCCACTCCGAGCGATGAGGACATTGTCTTCGATTCCTTTGGGAATACACTTCAACTTTCCAATTCTTACTTGCAAAGTTTGAAATTCAGGAGGACTAGTCAAGAGTCGACCTTTTTTGATCTCACTAAAGATGCAACTATACGCCTAGACAATGATCTGTGCTTAAGAATCCAAGACAGCCGTAATTTTTACATTGAGGATAGAGCTTACTCGCTAGTTTCCGAGGAGGATTTTTCCTCGCTCATCAGCGGAATTCACGATACTACAAGCATGGTAAATATACGCTTAGAATCAGCGGATTCATCGGTGAATTTTAAAGTTAGCAACGACATTGAATACTCCTATGATGAACTGCTGGAAATATCCCAAGCTAAGATAGGTGGCCAAGGTGAATATAAACTTGTGACAAATGAAGATGAATTATACGAAGCCGGACCGATAAATTCAGATTTAAATTTGAAGTTGATTGAGATAATAGAAAACAAAAACTAGATAATTTTCACTAACATAACTAAACTATTCACAAAGGAGATATATGCGATGGAACTAAATATGAAAAATTCTTTACCTTCGACAAAAGTTGTCGTAACTGTAAGAGACAAAAAGGGACGCGACAACGCTCTAGTCGTTGCTTACTGCGGCAATTGCTCATACGATCCTATCAGAGTCATGATTGGAATTGTCCCCTCTCGCTTTTCCTACCACATGGTTAAGGAAAACGGATGTTTCGTTGTCCATCTTTTGGATAAATCGCAAAAGAAATTATATGAATGTGCTGGGACAAAGTCAGGAAGAGATGGCGACAAATTGAAGGAATACGGAATCAAGTTAAAACAAGCCGATACTGTTAATGCCGGATACATTGAAGAATGTCCCATTGCAATTGAATGTAAGGTGGTTGATTCGATTGTAACTGGATCTCACGAAATGTTCATCGCCGACGTACTAAAAGTTCACTGCGATGAAACCAAGCTTTTGCCAAACGGCAGAATCGATTTTTCCAAGTACAATTTGATGTAATTCAAAACAAAAAAGCAGCACTTCCCAGTTTAATAACTTCAGTAAATACGTTATTTACTGACAAATTAACAAGGCTGGCTGCCATTTGTTGCATTTAGATAACTATGCGATACTTAGATGTATTCGCCCTTGTATAAAAAATAAATAGGTGTGGTCTAACTTAGTTTAGACCACTTTTTTTATTTGTCTTTACGGAAGGGATTTCGCTATTGGAACTCGACTTGGTCTTTTTCTTTCGCAAATCGATAGCTTTGTAATAATTCTCTAGTTCCTCTTCATTCTCGGCATCGTACTCATCCTCAATTTCCCCAACCAATTCTTCAATGATATCCTCCATTGAAACTAATCCTATGCATCGATTAGCATCGTCGGTCACAACAGCAATGTGCGATTTTTCTTTTTGGAATTTTTTAAAGACTTTGGTTATCGGTTCACTCCCCTCGACAAATATTGGCTCATTAATCAAGGACTCACGCGAGCAGTTTTCCTCTAGGAGCATCTCATAAAAATCCTTTTGAAGCAAGAAGCCAAGTACTTCTCCAGTCTCCTTGTCCAAATATGGAATACGAGAATAATTATTCATCTCAAATATGAGTTTGATTTCATAGTCGGAATCTTCATTTGTAACCGTAACCGCTTTGTCCCATGGAGTCATAATTTTTTCAACTGTTTGATCGTCGAAAAGAATGGATTTTTGAATCAAATCGTGTTCGTTTTGATTTATTACCCCTTCTTCCTTAATGTCTGAGACAATCATCTTGAGTTCATCTTCGGTTAAACTCGGTTCCTTTCCTCCCAAGTGGAACATGAAACCAATAAAATCCATAAATTTGTCGAAAAATATCGAGAAAATAAGAAAGATAGCATAAAAGCCCATAAGTGGATATGCGGTGAGCATAGCGATTCTTTCGGGAATTTCTTTTCCGAAATTCTTGGGAACAATCTCTCCAAAAATAAGAACGGTAATCGTCAAAACTACAGTCGAAACGACCGCCCCATTGCTACCTATCCACTGGATGAATAAAAGTGTGGAAATGGTCGATGCAGCGATGTTGACAATATTGTTCCCAATTAGAATTGTCGTCAGCAATCTTTCGTAGTGATCGGCTAGCCAAAGTGCAGTTTTAGCCGACTTTTTCGTGGTTGATAATCTCTCGAGACGAACGTGAGATACACTCGTATAAGCTGTTTCCGAGCACGAAAAAAAACCTGACATAAATATCAGTATAATCAGTGTAATTATCAGTGGAACATCCATTAAATTATATATACTCCTTTTGGTAAGATAGATTACCAAAAAAAGGGGCAATTGTCAATTGAATCAAGTTTGTGCAAGTGGATAAATAGGTACTATTTTTAGACTAATGAGATTTTACTTTACCTACTAGATTTAAGAAAAAGATTTGTTGTGCTTTTAATAAAAGGCTTTTTTAGTTATAATTTATTTATAGTTAAAAATACTACACCAATTAGGGAGATACATATGAATAAGAGACTTTCTACTTTGATATTAACTGGAATTGTGGTTGCCTCTTTATCTTCATGCAATGACTTAGGAGCGGAATATTCAGGCACAGGAACTATCACTTTTTACGACGGTTCAACCGAACTAGGCTCCATTTCTGGCCCATCTGCCAGCCTCATTTCTGACGAAGACAAGACGGATATAAGTTCCTACGAAGTTAAAGAGGGATATGTTTTCGATAAATGGTATACTGAGAGCACTCTCGATAATTCAATTGATATCAATTATTACCCATATACCGATTTGGATGTTTTTGCAAAGTTCCTTTCATATGTCACAATAACGTTAGATCCAGGAGATGGAGCATTTGAAGAAAGTGATCAAACAATTTTCACCGGACTGCAAGATACGGAAATAGTTGAGGATTTTCCCACTCCTGCCAAGGATAAATCCTCTTTTGAATACTGGTATTACATCGATGGGACCGATGAAGTAAAATTCGACACTAAGTTCTTCCCCGATGAAGACTTAACACTTCACGCAAAATATGCGGATTGGCCATTTTTATCCTTTGTAACCAACGTCCCAGGATACACAATAGATCCAATTCAACTCGAGCCGGATGTTGAAATTCCTACAGATATAATCGATTTATCGCAGTTGAATTCGCGCGATGATTATGATTTTAGAGGCTGGTACACTGATCCTAACTTTTCCTCACGTTTTACTTTTGAAAAAATGCCGGATGAAGATACCACCATATATGCCAAATTCGCTCAGGAGCACTCCATCAATTTCGTCACGAATGTACCTGACTACGATATTGATCCAATCATCGCATTCGCTGGGGACTCGATTGAAGCTCCCGATGTCGATGCTGACAATATGGTTATTCCAAACAAGTATTTTGATGGATGGTATGAGGATTCTTCCTTCGCTGGCGATCCCTACTCTTTCGTTGAAATGCCAGATATGGACTTAACTCTCTATGCCAAATGGACAAGCGATCCCATCATCACACTTTACGATGTTGATGGAACTACTGTTCTCGCAACATTGACAGATATGGAACCCGGTAAAACGGTTGATTTAACCGCGTACAATCCCGACCACGGCAACGACGAATTTCTTAAGTGGGTCGAAAACTCAGGTGCCGAATCCAAGGATATTATGGATCCAACAAGCTACGTGATACCCAGTGAAGATACAAACTTGTACGTCGTATATAGAACAAATTATCTATTGACTATTGACTTCGAAGATGTCGATGGAAATCCCATAAATTCCATTGACAGCTACTCAGAGATATGGGGGTCATATTCAATCGAAGATCCTTCGAGCGAACTCGAAAGCTATCTCGACATTGAAACTTCCATTGACTACAAACCGATAAAATATTTAGATTCATCCGACAACGAAATAAATTTCCCTTATGCGATAAGCTCCGATGAAACTATAACTGCCATCATCGCTTCAAGAGTGACTATCACTCTCGAAGATACTCTAGGTAACACGCTTGGAAGCACGAGTGGATATCAAACTGAACAAGTAGTTGAAGGTAAAGTAACCTACATCGATACAAATACAGGGAACTATGTTGTTTACGGAATCGATACTAACTACTCTTCAAGTACATATAATTATAATTTTGCATATTTAAAAGATGACGCGAATCAAGTTCAGTATGTTCTATCCAACAAATTCCCAACAGAAGATTTGGATTTAGTGCTTGTCTTCAACCCAATTGAAGAGCAATTTTAGATTTAAAAAAGGCATAGGTTTATAAACATCTCCTATGCCTTTTTACTTTTATTTTTAACTAGTTCCACAATAATTTCTGCCGATTTTTTTGGAATGAATTGACTAAGTTCATCGACCGTCGTTTCCTTGAGTGAGTCGATGGTGGGGTATGCGTCAAGCAACATCAGTTTGCGCTTTTTACCGATTCCAGGAATATCGTCATAGATAGTCTTATACAGTTCACCTTCCCGTCTTCGACGATGGGCGGTTATTGCAAAGCGGTGTACCTCATCTTGCATTCGCATCAAAAAGAAGAAGAGATTCGAATGATGGTCGAGAGGTATCAGTTCGCCCGTCTTTCCATTTATCAAAGCATTCGTCACGTGCTTACTGTTCTTTTTTAATCCGGCAACATTGATGTTGATTCCAAGATTTTCACAAACATCTATGGCCGCCATTATTTGGTTTTCACCGCCGTCGAGAATTATCAAGTCAGGCAGTTTATCCTTTTCGTTGATGAGTCTAGTCAGGCGACGGGTCAAAACTTCTTTCATGCTGGCTAGATCATCTTTTTTATTTGAATTCTTTATATTGTATTTGCGATAAAGCTGAGGCGCTTTGACACCGTTGATAAACTTGACCATCGCTCCTACTGCATCTGCTCCTTGAAAGTGTGAATTATCGTATAACTCGATATCTAAAGGAGTCTTAATATTAGCTTTTCACCGAGTTCATTAAGCAACGACAAATTATCATCTTCCAACCTAGCTGTTTGGAAATGCTGATCTAATCCTTGTTTGGCATTTTCCAAAGCCATGAACAAAAGATCTCTCTTTTTTCCGCGCTGAGGAATTATAACCTTGATCCCGAGTGTCTCCGCTAATAGCTCTTGTATTTTCTTATCGGAAATTATCAGTTCTTTCGGAAGTCGGTGTTTTTGATAAAACTGAGTAATGGCCTGAGTTAATATTTCTTCGTAGCTTCCAATTTCTTCAACGACGAAAAGACTCTTGCCTAGAAGCGAACCCCTTCGATATAACAAAAAGATAATCGACATATACCCTTCTCTAACTGAGTATCCAACAAAATCACGGTCAATGTGGTCCTGCATCATAATTTTTTGCGATGATATTATGTGATTTATCGCTTTTAACTGGTCTCGCTTATTTGCGGCTTCTTCAAAATTCATCTTCGATGCAGCCTCATGCATCTGCTGGGTGAGTTTTGCTTCAAGTTTGGAAGAATCGCCATTGAGTAAGCGTGTAATATCTCTTATTATCGGTTCGTATTCTTCCTGTTCTACCTTCTTGATACATGGAGCAAGACACTGTCCTAAGTAATAATACAGGCAAGGTTTTTTCGGCAGTACCTTGCACTTGCGCAAGGGGAAAATCTTATTTAGAAGCTTTATCATCGTATATGCGGAGCCTGAACTAGGAAATGGGCCAAAGTAATAATATCCCTTTTGCTTATCCGAGCGAGCGATTTTCAAAAGAGGATCTCCGCCCTTTTTCAAAGCAATGTATGGATACATCTTCCCATCTTTGAGGAGAATATTGTACTTAGGGTAATACTTTTGTATCAAATTGATCTCAAGCAGCAGCGATTCCTTTTCCGTGTTGGTTGTTATGATATCAAAATCAGCAATTTCCCTAACCATCTTTGCAACTTTACCCACTTGAGGTCGATAGAAGTACTGTTTCACTCGCTTTACCAGGGACTTCGCCTTACCGACATAAATGATTACGCCATCGGCGTTTTTCATTTGGTAACTGCCAGGTCTATCAGGGAGCAAATCGATTTTTGCTTTGAGAACATCGTTCATTTTAAATTGACAACAGTGGCTCCGAGGCCACCTTCCCCCGCTCCGCCAAATCGGAATGACTTAACGTATTTTTTCTTCTTCAGAAGTTCCCAAACCATATTGCGCAAAATTCCCGATCCATTTCCGTGAATGATTCGAACTTGTCGATAATTCATCAAAAGACAGTCGCTAAGGTACTTTTCAACAACCTCTTTCGCTTCTTCTGCACGCAGTCCAATGATGTTGCACTCGAGCCCAACTCCAGTCTTAGGCGACATAAACCTATCGATAGCATATGGGTTCTTAACTTCTTTTTTAGGCTTGCCAGATATAAAAAGCAAATCGTCAATCTTCGTTTTGATAATCAAGCCTCCAAGATCAACGCTCACCTTTTTTTTCTCGATTTTGACAATCGTTCCCGTATTGTTCATCGATTCAACTTTCACTCTATCGCCAACGACAAAATTGTGCTTTTTCGCTTTGACTTTAGGTTGATTCTTCAGGCTTTTGCCAGTCCCGATTTTTTTGAGTTCACCTTTGATTTTAGCCATTTCCTTCAAAGAAAAGTTTACTTCGTTCGACTTATAAGCCGCGTCGATTTCCGCTATCTTTTTTTTGACAATTGCTTCAACCTTTTCATCAGCGCGGTCGTAGATAGCTTGTTTTTCCGCTTTTAAAGCTTTGAGCGCTTGCTCGCGCTTCTCTAAAACTCGCTCGAGTTTCTTTGATTTTTCCTCATTTTCCCTAAGCAGCTTTTCATTTTTGGCTTGGAGTCTTTGAATCTTCTCTAATCCTTCTCGCTCAGGAGTATTTTGTTGGTCTTTGATATAATCTTTGGCTGAATTTAAAATAAATTCATTCAATCCTAAATTGCGCGAAACCTCGATGGCATATGACTTACCGAGCATTCCTTCCTGATACTTAAAAGTTGGCTTTATTGTCTTTTCATCGAAAATCATTGCCCCGACCGCACACTCGTCATCTTCGACGGCTTTTTGCTTTAATCCGTCGTAATGCGATGTGAGAATTGAAAAACATCCGATCTTTTTTAAATAGTTGACAACACCGATTCCAATCGCTTCTCCGTCGAGCGGTGAAGTGCCTTGACCAATTTCATCTACGACGAATAAACTGTCGTTAAATATCTTGGATAAGGCCTCGTTGATAGATTTGATATGTCCGGAAAAGGTGGAGAGATTGTCCATGATAGACTGCGAATCTCCAGCGAGAAAAAATATATCGTGAAATAGTCGCAATTCAGCTTTTCCTGCACAGTCGACTAACAGTCCTCTTTGATTCATGTAGCAAGCCAAACTTACCGCTTTGATTAAAACTGTCTTTCCACCGGCGTTCGGACCGGATATAATGAGAATCTTTGATTTTTTCTGAACGGAAAAAGTATTTCTCACGACTGTGTCCTGGTCGAGTAGCGGATGAGCCAAATCCTCCAAATATATGTGGTCAGAGTTTTCCGCTACATTTCCGTGATAAGTCAAGCCAAATCTCACGCGTGCAAAGAGGGAATCCAAGGTTAAAACAATGCGATAATCCTGTTGAATTTCATTCAAATGTTCGTACAACATGGACGTAAGTTGTCTGAGAATTCTACTTATTTCTACATGCTCATCCTCTTTGAGCGCAAACAGTTTATTTTGGATATCAAGGACTTCCAACGGGATGATAAAAATGGTTTCTCCGGTGTTGGAAGTGTCAGCAACCAAGCCTTTAACCTTGGTTTTGCTGCTCGCTTTGACCGCAAGCGTGGGCATCCCTTCCTTCATAACTTCTTGAGTTTGAGCCAGGTGGTCTTTGTACTTTAAAGAAGCATTTTTAATGGCGCTGTTAAATTGATTTGATATATTTTTCAACTTAGTTCTAATTTCCAAAAGATTGCTGGAGGCGTCGTCAGCAATTGTCAGATCGGGAAGGATGGTTCTTCTAATGAGATTGGAAAGATAGGTAAAGCTTTTCAAACCTTCTGTCAGGTTGTAAAGTCTTTCTAACTTATTTTTAGATCCAACACTGCTTTTAAAGATGTCAACATTCACTAAAAGAGACTTCATGTTCGACAATCCCTTTATCGAAAGTTCTCCTCCCTTTGCGAGAATCATCATGTGATCGGATAAGCTTGGTGTCTTTTCGAGATTTATTGAATACCCCATACGAAAATATTCGACAACTTCATTCAATAGAGCGTGTTCTTTATCTAAGTGAACAGGGTCGGTAATCATCTCGCTCTCTTTAAATATCTCTCGATTGTCTTCCATTGCAAAAAATGGGAGCAAATCCTTTTCAATTTGATCAAATTCCAATGCTTGTTTTATATTCTTCATATCTATCCTCAAAATATTTTAACATGTATGCTGTACATTGACTAGAATGATACCATTGTTAATGATAAAATGAAAATGATTTAACGAGGAACTCACATGGATTACATCAAATTTAAAGTCGACGAAGCAAAATTGCTGGAGATACGCGATTTTTATCATGCCGAAATAATCGATGACCCAAAACAAAAGTATCACCTGTTTATCAAAAAGCTAACGAATGGAGTTATAGTCGACGGCTTTTCTTCAAAAAAAGGGTTCAGCGTTCTTTTTTCCGGTCAGAAAGATCGCATTTTACTTGAGGCTTCTCTCTTTTTTGAAAAGCCCAAACTCTCTAATTCTCACTCTTCCACCACTTCCGGATGGGAAGATATTGAAGAACAAATAGGATCTGACGAGGTAGGTGTGGGAGATTTCTTCCTCGGCTTTTATATTTGTGCCGCCTATTTAAATAAGAAAGATGTGGAATATATTAACTCGCTTGGAGTAATGGACTCAAAAAAAATGACGGATTCAAAAATCGAAGAGATAGCTCCAATGCTCGAGAGAAAAATAAAGCACTTTGTCGTCCGTGTTTCACCAGGAAAATTGACAAAAATGCACGAAAAAAAATGGTCGACACACATGATGCTCGTCAAGCTTCACAACTTTGCCCAAGCTCAACTGATTAAGAAGTACAAACTGAAAAAAGATATAAACATCTACATCGATCAGTTTGAAAAAGAAATCACATATCGAAAATACGCTGGAACAACCATCGTTCCAAATCGCTTAGTTTTTCAAACCAAAGGGGAATCGTACTACCCCTCTATCGCCACGGCATCAGTCATTGCTCGATACGAATTTCTTCAAGATTGGAAAAAGATGGAGAGAGCATTAAAATGCACTGTTCCCAAAGGAGCTGGAGCGAAAGTTGACAAGACCTACGCTTTGCTAATAAAAAAGTACGGGCAGCAAAAGCTCGACCCGTACGTTAAGAAATTTTTTCGCAATTACACAGGCGCTAAACTCTAATCTATACTCGCGACATAACGCAAGCACTTTTTGAAGTATTCATCAATCGGGGCGTAAAACACCATATCTTCACCAGTCCGAGGATGCTCGAATGATATTTTGTAAGCGTGAAGAACTTGTCCTTGATCAGCGATGGTAAGTTCGCGTGACCCATAGACCATATCTCCGACGATTGGATGTTTGATAAATGAGAGATGAACGCGAATTTGATGCGTTCTACCTGTCTCTAATTTACAGGTGAGTAATCCTACATTTTTAAATTGCCTTGCAAGTGTAAAATGCGTCACGGCTTCTTTTCCTTTTTCGACATCGATTGCCATCTTTTTACGGTCGTGCTCATTTCTAGCAATCGCGCCGATAACTTTAAATTTGCGATCGCGGAAATAGCCATAGGATAAACAAAGATATTCTCTATCAACTTCGTGATTTTTGATCTGTAAAGATAATTTTTCCTTAGCCTCAGGAGTTTTTGCTACCAGCAAGAGTCCAGATGTATCCTTGTCAATTCGATGAACAATGCCCATGCGATTTTCATCATTTGCCATCGCTGGATCCAGGTGGCAGTGATAGGCCAATGCATTCGCTAGGGTATCGTCCGGATGTCCCACAGCGGGATGAACAACCAATCCACGCGGTTTATTGACAACAATGATATCTTCATCTTCGTAGACGATTCCAAACTTTATATCCTTTGGAACAATCGTATTTTCATTCTTGATATCTCGATCGATAGTAACCACATCACCCGGGGATAGTTTAACTCCGGATTTAGTAGGCTTTTTATCGTTGACAAAAACGCGTACACCAATGAGATTTTGAGCTTGATTTCTCGAAATTTCCAATTTTTTTGATAGATAGACATCTAGTCTAGCAGGAGCATCTACTATATACTTTTCCATCATTTATCCTTTTTCTTCAAATCGCTAATTTCCTTAGCGTTTTTTGTCTCGTTTTGTTCGCTTTTTTGATTGATGTTTTGCTTTGGCTCTTCGTATTGCTGCTGCAACATCTCAGCTTCTCGCTTTTCCTTCACATCATCGACAATCACACTTATCACTAAGAGAATTGCCCCAACAACGAGGCAGGAATCAGCAAAATTGAATGTTGGAAAGTTGTAACTTCCAAAAGTGAACTTTAGAAAATCAATTACCCCATTATCGTAGAAAGCACGATCAATCAAGTTTCCTAAGCATCCTGGAATCATTAAATACAAAGCGATTTTGGCAACCCCATTTAATTTTTTATAATATTTTCCCAAGTACCATATCATCGCTATTCCAGCAATGGAGGAAATGGCAATCAACAGCCAGTATTGTCCGCTGAAAGCCCCCCAGGCTGCACCGGTATTATATAGAACCTCAAACGAAAAGAAACCAGGAATAACAACGATCGTATCCGAATAGTTTCCCTTCCAAAGCAGCGATTCAAAATACTTCTTTGAAACAATATCAATAATGAAGAAAAGCGGAATCAACCATAGGTAAGATTTTCCAAACCAAATCAAACCTTTTTTAAATTTATTCATCATTTAATACCTTGTGGCAGCGGGCACAAATCTTGTGACCTTCGCTGTCTTCTTCTAACTCATCGAAGTAATTCCAGCATCTTTCGCATTTCTCACCCTTAGTTTCCACAATTTTCACATTGCTTTCGTCCGCTTTCTCAAAAGAGAATTTAGCGACGATCAAGGATTTAACAATATTATCGCTTCCGAGGAATTCCATCGCTTTAATCTCATCATCGCTGGTAGTCAAATACGTGACTTCCGCCTGAGCATTGGAGTTTAAAGTTCCATTTTTTCTAGACTTTTCTAATTCTCTAAAGGTTTTCTGTCTAATGTTCATAAATGAATTATACATGGTGATTTTCGCTCTATCCAATTCCGGTTTAGGAAAGTCAGCAAGAGCGATTGATTCCGGAATTCCATCAGGAATATTTTTATTTACTTCTTCCATGGTGAAAGGAAGGATTGGTGAAAGCATGATAGCTAAATCTTTGACGATGCGATAGAGCACGTGTTGAATTCCCTTGCGCTTCAACGAATTCAAACCATCGCAGTACAAGCTGTCCTTTGCGTAATCCAAGTAGAAAGCGGAAAGGTCGTTAGTCACAAAATTCTGAACTAGCGAGGTCACACCGATAAAATCGTACTCGTCGTATTTTTTGTGCAGGTTGACGCAAAGTTCGTCAAACTTAGCCAAAATCAATTCATCGATTGCTGAATATTTATATGGCTTGCTCAAGTCGATCATATCATCCTTGGAATCATACAAATTAGAAATCATAAACTTCATCGAATTTCTAATCTTGCGGTATGATTCTGATACAACTTTCATCAATTCTTTTGATAGTTTGATTTCGGCCATCGTGTAGTCGATGGATGCGGACCACAAGCGAAGAATATCCGCACCATAGGTGCTGGTAATCTCATCAGGTGTCATTCCATTTCCCTTAGATTTGGAGAATTTCTCACCGTTTTGATCGACGATAAATCCGTGTGTCAAAATAGATTTAAAAGGCGTTTTATGTCCGGTAGCAACTCCCAAAATGAGAGATGAGTTGTACCAACCGCGGTACTGATCTGAACCTTCGAGAATAAGATCAGCCGGATATTTTAGTCCGCGCTCAATTTCAACACCGAGCCAAGATGACCCTGAGTCAAACCAAACATCCATGATATCTTTTTCTTTGACAAATTTTCCATTTGGTGAAGCAGGATTGGTATACCCTTCTGGAAGTAGATCCTTCGCATCTCTTTCAAACCAAACGTTTGATCCATTTTCACGAATCAAATCTATAATGTGGTCAAATACCTTCTTATCGATAATTGGAGTCCCATCTTCATTGTAGATAATGGGAATCGGTACACCCCACACGCGCTGGCGCGAAATACACCAATCTTCTCTACCTTCAATCATGTTGTGAAGTCGCACTTTACCCCAAGTCGGGTAGTAAGTGATATTGTTGTCAATTTCATCAAGAGCTTCTTGACGGAATTTAGAAATAGAGCAAAACCACTGTGGGGTCGCACGGAATATCAAAGGTTTCTTCGTTCTCCAATCGTGAGGATAGGAGTGAACGATGTCTACTTCTTTGAGCAAAGCGCCCTTTTCTTCAAGCATCTTGACACATTCGTCATTTGCTTCCTCGTAGAACATTCCTTCCAACCGAGGTCCGCATTCTTTCATCATCATTCCCTTTTCATCGACAGGGCAAAGAGGAGGAATACCGTACTTTTGGCAAACCTTAAAGTCATCAGCACCGTGTCCAGGTGCAGTGTGAACACATCCAGTACCGGAATCGTCTGTAACATGATTGCCGACGACAACCAAAGAATCGCGGTCATAAAAAGGATGCTTAACCGTTATTCTCTCAGCATCAATTCCCTTGAAAGTCTTGAGAAGTTTGCACTCTTTTAACTCAAGTGTCTTTTGAAGTTCATCTTTCAAAGATTCCAAAAATATCAAATTTCCCTTCTCGGTTTCAAAAACTCCGTAGGTATAACCAGGGTTCAAAGAGATCGCCAAATCGGCAGGAATCGTCCAAGGAGTAGTAGTCCAAATGACAAATGAATCGTCCTTTGTAAGCAATCCCTTTCCGTCGTTAACTTGGAATTTAACGTAGATTGTTCTCGCTTTTACAT
>Ga0172378_10003461_pt1 | contig 14836 bp, 16 predicted proteins | sample GrowelOW332metaG_FD_119755 | JGI IMG/M metagenome (GOLD analysis project Ga0172378, IMG submission 119755) | Groundwater microbial communities from an aquifer near a municipal landfill in Southern Ontario, Canada - Pumphouse #3_1 metaG | ecosystem: Environmental > Aquatic > Deep subsurface >... | reverse complement strand
TTGGATATGTATATAATAGTAATTATTTTAGAGATGTTATGTATAAAAAATTCACAGGTGAAACTGGAAAAATAAATTGTGATTATGTTATTGACTTAGATAATAATAAAAAGTTATATATTGAAATAGCTGGTGTTATTTACAATGATAAAAACGATAATTGGAGAACTTGCTATTACAGTTCTAAAAAGCATAGAGAATATCAAAAGAATTTAATAAGAAAAGAAAACCTCTTAATTGAGAGTAACTGTAATTATTTGTTCCTGTTCCCCTGCGACATGGTAAGTGGCGATTTTAAAAATATATTAATTAACAAGATAAATTATATTAAGACAAGGGTGGCGTAATGCTACTCTTTCTTTAATAAAGAAGGAAGTGATGAAAATTGGCAGAACGAAGTAAACGAATAAATATTTATGATGAAGGAAAAATGAAAAATATTAATCCTGAAACATTAAAATTATTTCAGAAATATCAGATTGATATGTCCATAAGGGATTTATCTGAAAATACAATAAATGCGTATAATTCAGATTTAAAACAGTGGTTCATTTTTATGCATGATGAGCAATTTAACTTATCTGTATTAGAAGCTACAGAGGATGATATTACCGAATATTATTATTGGAGAAAACAACAGGGAAACAATGTTAATAGGCAAAAACGTGTCATGGCTTCTGTATCTGCTTTTTATAAATTCCTTCGCAAAAAGAAACTTATAAAGGAGTCTCCTGTAGAGTTTATTGACAGACCAAAAGCAGGGCAACCAATTGCAATACAAACGTATCTTACAAAAGAACAAGTACAATTAATGCGTGAAAAACTTGAAGAATATGGAGATATTCAATTACAAGCATACGCATTCTTATCTCTCACCACTATGGCCAGAGTTCATGCAATAGCAAATTTAAAATGGGATCAAGTTAATTTAGAAGAACGCATCTGTTCTAATGTTCTTGAAAAGGAAGGTAAAATCGTTGAACTTTCTTTTAGCGTAGAGACAAAAGAGTATCTTGAAAATTTGATTGCATATCGTAAAGAAAATAATATTAATGACTACGGCTGGATATTTATAACTCCATTCGTAAAAGAAGATAAATCAATCTTGGATAGCACATTAAATGATTGGTGTAAAAAGATTGGTAATATGATTGGAATCCCTACATTGCATCCTCACGACTTCCGTCACAGTTACGCAACATTACTCAAAAACGAGGGCGTGAGTCTTGAAGACGTTTCTACAATGTTGAATCACGCAGGGACTGATGTGACAAAGAAGTTTTATATAAAGGTTGACACATCTAAAGTTAGACAATTAAAAGATAGTATTAATATTTAAGGAGAGAACCAACCACTCTCCCACTTTGGCTCCATGGTCTAATGGAAATGACCTCTGCCTTTCACGTAGAGAATCCTGGGTTCGAGTCCCGGTGGAGTCATGAAAATCTAATTTCAAATGTTACAAAATTTTATGAAAGGAGGAAAATAAATAAATGATAACAGTACAAAAATACGGTGACAGTTATAATCGACAAGTCTTAGAAATAGATGGTAAATCCACCGATACAAAACCAACAGATAAAATTGAAAATGCATATGTATTGAACGGATCTATCTTCCATGAAGTAGACAGTGGAATTGACTATATATTTGATGAGGAAAGTAAATTATGGAATGTCAAAACATCATCTGGTGGAGGTAGTGGAATGGATGGTAAAAGTGCATATGAACTTGCGGTTGAAGAAGGTTATGTTGGCACGACAACCGAGTGGTTAGCGTCTCTTAAGGGAGCGAAGGGTGATACTGGGGCTGCCGGAACCCATGGTGCAGATGGAGCGAGTGTAACAGCCATTAGTTTTATTGAAACGGAAGGTGCTATTACGGGGGGAACTGCGACTATGAGTGATGGTTCTACTATTCCAATTACAGTTACAACTGCATAGGTGAAATTGATAAAGAGTCGAGATAATAATATTCGGCTCTTTTAATATGCTCTTATAGCGAAATTGGTATCGCAACTGCCTTGTAAGCAGTGGATTTTCGGTTCAAGTCCGAATGAGAGCTTTAAATTAAAGAAAGGATGGTGGCATTATTGCCAAAAACAACTAAAAAAATAATCCCCAAAAAGAAGTGTCCTCTATGTGGCAAAGAAAAATCAACTGCCACCGGCTTTTATAAAACGGCGAGTCCATTATATCCAGATGGTACTGTCCCCATTTGCATATCTTGTGTAAAAAATGATGTCGTTAATGAAGATGGAACGGTAAATATAAAGAAGCTTAAGACTATGTGTCAGAGACTGGATAAACCGTTTTATACAGATGATTTGAATTCGGCGTATGAACAAACTAAAACTGAACATGGATTTACACCAGACGAAGAAATCGCAAAAATGGGGAATCAAATAGTCGGCTTCTACTTTAAAAATATCAACTCTCTTAGGCAGACAAAAAATAAAAGTTATGCCGATTCTGAAAAGGATGGTTTTATTCATCAAAATTCTAATACCACAAAAGCTGATAAGGTTGAAATATTAAATCAATATGATGACAGTAGGAAACAAGAAAGAAATCATAATCGAGAACGAAAACAAGAAGATGTGATATATGTTTCAGATGAAGATTTTGAAGTCACGAATGAGATGATAACTCTTTTCGGAGATGGTTACTCTCCTACCTTATATAAAAAGATGCAGGATAAGTATGATAAGTTAAAAATAAATTATACTCTACAGACAAACATACACCAAGAAGCACTTGCTACATATGTGAGATTTAAAGTTCAGGAAGAATTAGCTACCGCAAAAGGGGATGTAACAGAAGCAAAAAAATGGTATGATGCGGCACAATCATCTGCTCAGGACGCGAAATTAACACCAAAGCAGTTAACTAAGGCGGATTTAGATGGTGGTGTTACAAGTATGTCTGAGTTAACAAAAGCACTTGAACAAGCCGTAGATGTTATAAAAATATTACCTAGATTTAAGTATAGACCTAATGATGCAGTTGATTTTAATATATGGTGCTATGTCGATTATGAAAGGCGCTTAAATGATAAGCCAGACGTTCCATATGAAGATGTATATAAATTTTATGATGAAAAGAAACGTCAATATATTAAACAAAATGGAGATCCTTATGGAATCTTTGATAATGACCCAACTGAAAAAAATCGAGATACTGTAAAAACATTCATAAAACTCCCAGAAGATTATGATGATTTGGGTGGTGAAGATAATGATAACTAATGAGAATATTGTTATTTTAGAAGAAAATGAAAAAAAAAGGATTCTTTCATTGCAAGATGAAAGTATTTTTGGTAAAAATATATGGAATTATTATCAGTTTATTAGTTGGGCGAAATGGTTTCCAGATTTATACGTAGAATTATTTAAGGGAAACGATAGTAATAGACAATTACATTTTGATCAAAGAACCTTTATGAGAGCGGATATGCGGTTTATGAGTATGTACGGAACATTCTCCAGAGGTTATGCTAAAACGTATAATGAGGTGTTGGACGATATGATTGCGGGGACACTTTTCCCCAATATTACAATGTCTGTTACCGCTCAGACGAGAGAAAATAGTGCAGCTCTTATGGAAGATAAATATAATGAAATCATAACCGACTTTCCATTATTTGAAAACGAAATAGAAAAGATTAGGTTTTCAAAAAATGACGCACTTATTCAGTTTAAGGGTGGAGCAAAAATAACGAATTTGGCCAACGCTCAAACGAGTAAGGGTCGTAGGCGAAATAGAATAAAAATAGAAGAATCTGCATTATTAAACAATAGTCTTTATGAGGATGCACTTGCTCCAATTGTAGAAGTTGGGAGAACAACATGTGGAGGATTGGCAATAATTGACCCGGAAGAACTGAATCAGCAGATCCATTTTTTTACAACCAGTGGATATCGTGGTACTGATGAATATAATCGTAGTGTGCGTATGACACAGGGGATGATTAATTGTAATGGAGAAATTGTTTTAGGTTCTGACTGGATGCTTCCTTGCTATTACGGAAGAGGTTCTACCAAGGTTCAAATATTAGAGAAAAAGAAAAATACAAATCCTATATTTTTCGCACAAAACTATGAACAAAAATGGGTTGGTTGTTCAGATGGGGCGTTGGTTGATATAAATAAACTTATGGCTACTAGAATATTAGAAAGACCTATTCTGGAAATAGAAAATGAAAAAGATGAATTTTATATTGGTGTGGACGTTGCGCGTTCTGAAAATACAAATAATAACCAATCTGCAATATGTGTAGTAAAAGTTATAAGAAACCCAAATACAAAAAGAATTATAGATTTACAAATCGTAAATGTTCAAGGAGTTTCAAATAAAATAAACTTCACAGAGCAGGCTTGCATAATTAAAAAAATGAAAAAGTCCTATAATGCTAATATAGTAATAGTAGATGGTAACGGACTTGGTACGGGGCTTGTCGATGAGTTATTAAAAGACTCATATGATAAAATCACGGGTGAATATTTAGGATGCTTTGATACTATAAATACAGATAATGTTCCTCAATCAGATAGAGCGGAACCGTGTTTATTTGATATAAAGGCGCAAAGTTATCAAACAAAAATTACATCATATTTTATTAACTCTGTAGATAGCGGTTTATTACATATGTTAGTAAGAAGAGAGGAGCAGGATTTTACTGATAAAGAAAGAGAGTTCTACGAAAAGAATGTACTTCCGTTTATGAATACGGAACTATTATTTTTTGAAATTGCAAATCTTAAATTAAAGGTTATGTCTGGAAGTAACCTATCTGTTGAGAAAGTAGTTCGTAAGATAGACAAAGATAAATATTCTGCATTATCTTATTGTATTTTTTATATTATGGAATTCTGTAACAATGACAATGAAGAAAAGGCCGACTACTCTTCTGCCCCCATATGTTCAAGTTCAATAGAATTTTAGGAAAGGATGGTGAAAATGTGCCAGGTAATTTAACAGAAAACAAAAAAACATCTCAATCTTCAATAGAAGATTATGAAGTAATTATTCGCTCCACAGCAGACGATGGAGAAGAAATAATCACATCTTCTGATGCAATAACTGATAAGTGGCTTGCAAGTGCCATAGCTTCCTATGATGCGTCTAATCAGAAATATTCAACATATTTAAAAGATGGCAGTTCATCATCTGATGAATTAACGCCGGAATATATTGATGAATTGGCTGACGGAACACAGAGTGATTTGAAGAAAATACAAATAATTAATTCAATTGTACGTAAAGAAATAAACAAAGATGGGATTATTGGAAAGACACATGAATGTATAACTTCTAATATAAATACAAAAGCAAAAGTATCATACACTACTGAGGTTAGTGGAAGAAATAAAAATAAGCAGCTAGAGAATGTGAAAGGTTTTATAAATGATTTCAATAAATCCATAAATCTAAAAAGATTCATTCGTAATGCAATACCCACTGCATTTGACGAAGGTACTTATATTTGCTACTTACGACATGAAAACAATAAATATAAGATTGATTATTATCCATTGGGTGTATGTGAAATATCTGATTATGATGTTAATGGAGATCCTGTTGTGTTGTTTAATGTAAATGAATTACGTAGTCGATTGCAAAAGACATATAAAAAAACCAAGAAAAATAAACCACTTTTCTTTAAAACAATTGAAGAAGAGGTAAAAGAAAACTACCCATCTGAAATATATGAGGCTTTTGTAGCAAAAGAACAATATGCTAAACTTGATATAAAATATACGGGTGTTATTAGAATAAATAATATGAATCGGAAATATGGACTTACTCCTATATTCCGTACATTTAAAGATCTCGTTATGTTGGATACATTCGACAATGCAGATAGAATTAACAGTAAAGCTAAAGCAAAAAAAATAATTCATCAGGTAATGCGCAAAGAGACCATGGGTAAAGAGTATACTAAAAAGGGTCTTGAGGAAATGAGCTACGCTCATCAAAATTTTATGGCAGCATGGAAACAACCCACCGTAGTAGTTACAACACCCCCAACTGTAGAATCCATTGAATACGTAGAACCTACTATAGAATTGACAGATACTAATACTGTTAATAATTATCGTTCACGTGTATTAGCAGCATTAGGAATTGGATTTCTAATGGATTCCGGAAGTCAATCTGTGAGCACGGCTTCTATTTCTGTTAATCAACTATTAAGAACCATAAACATGATATCTGAACAGATAGAAGATATTCTTGAAAAATGGTACTTGCAAGTATTAGCAGACAATGGTTTATCTGTCGAATTCTGTCCTGAAATTGAAGTTATAGATAGTGAAGCATTGGATTTTGAAATGAGAAAAGATCTCGCGTCTACCCTATATACTATTTTTAATGGCTCTATGAATACAAGTCTTGATTTACTTGGACTTGACGTTAATGATGAAAAAGCAAAACGAATTAAAGAGAATGACGAAGGGTTTGAGGAAATATTCAAGTGTAGACAGACGGCCTACACTTCGAGTGGTCAAGGACAAATTGTAGATACACCAGAAGATAAAAAAAATGGCAGACCGGCAGATAGTAATAATCAAGCGAAACAAAAATACGATAAGACCAGACAGGAGACATTATGAGAAAAATAGAATTTGAATGCCCCTGTTGTAAAAAAGTTCAAATCATCCTTTTCGATGAGGACACTGGTAAAATAACCGGTGTCCTTTTTAATGATAAGGATTCTAATAAAATATCGGATTCTAAATTAATGGAATCATATAATATTTGCTTAGGAGAAAGTGAGGTGAATAATGGATAATATAATTTTATATAGTTCTGACGTATATTTAAGTGAAGATAATTCAAATCCAGACTCCTACATTGCAAAATTTGTTATATGTGACTTTGGAAGAAATAAAAATGGAGTAGCTTTAGATAGAAAAAACATAGAGACATGGATGTCTACGCTTAAGAACAAACCATTAGTTGGGAAAATAAAAATGCGATATGACGGTGAATATGATTTTACTGGTCATAACGTAAAAGAAATTGAAAAAGTTGATGAAAATGGAAATAAGTATCGTGAGGTAGAGTTTGACACAGAAGCCTTCGGTACTTTTTTTGATGTATCAATTGAAAAAATTAATGAAAAAGAGTTTATAGTTGCATCTTGCGAAATTTGGAAAAGATTTTCACAAGCATGTGAAATTATTGTAAAAAGGATTCAAGAAGGATCGTTGTCTACAAGTTGGGAAATCTCAGTAGAAAAAAGTACACAGGGAATTATCGATGGACTAATGACAAAAATTATTCAGGTTGGTAGATTTATGGGTCATTGTCTATTAGGGAAAAACATATCTCCGGCATACGATTCAAGTGGTTTATTAGAAATTGCATCAACTGAATATGATGTAGAATTCGCCGAAGCCCTATCCCATGACATTATTAGTCATGGTTTAGATAGAGAAAATGAAGCAAAGGAGGATTTAAGTTTGAAAAAAAAAGATGCAACCCAAGTTGCAGAAGAAAATGTAGAAGAAACAGTTGTTGACACTCCTGTTGCTGAACAAGACAGCTCTTCTACAGAAGAAAATGTAAGTGAAGAAAATAATGAAACAGAAGTTTCTCAGCTTACTGAATATGATCTAAGAGAAAAAATAAGAGAAGCTTGTAAGGCAAAACTTGATAAGTGGTGTTGGATTGCGTTTCACTTTCCGGTAGAGAGGGAAGTTTGGTTGGAGGTTGATGCTAGAGAATCTCAACTTGATTATGTACGCATGACTTATGAAGTAAATGGTGATGAAATCACGGTTTCAGAGCCAGAAAATGTAAAACTTAGTGTAAGCATTTCAGAAGTAAACACTAAGATTGCTGAGTTAGAATCTGAAATTTCAACAAAGGATGAAGCTATTATTAAATCTGGCGAAGAGATTACAAATCTCAAGACAGAAATTAGCACTCTCACACCGTTTAAAGAAAAATTTGAGCAGGCGGAACAAGAAAAAATTGAAGCTGAATTGAAAGATAAGAAGAAGTCACTTGTTTCTTCTATCACAAAATCTGGACTTATTACCAAAGAGGAAATTGAAAGCTCTGAGGAATTAAATGGATATGTAGAAAATTTAGATGATAAGTCATTGAAGGCTGTACTCGCAGAAAGATACATCGCATCTTTGGATAAGGATGTTGAGGTTTCAGCAGAAGAGCCGACCAAAGAAACAGAAACGGCATCTACTAATCTTAATAATTTAGAAGATGAAAAGGTTGATGTCAAATCTATTATGAAAAGTTATTTTTCTAAATAATTAAGGAGGATTTTTAAATGTTAAGAGAATTACAGACAAATACTGGAAAAGTATATGATGCAATGAATACTGCTGCTGTTGATATGGTAGTTGGCATGGGTGTTGTAAAAGATTACACAAAAGATAATGAAGTTAAGTTTCCGGAAGCAGCTACTGACAAAGGTATTTTCTTTGCTACAAAAGAAAAAAGAGCTGAGGGAGTTTATGCTGGACTTGGTGAGATGTCTGATTATGAAAACATCTTTATGGAAATTAAAGCTGGTGAAGGTGTTAAACTTGTGCCGCCTGTAAAATCTGAGAGATATGCTACAGATCAGTTTAAATCTGATGGTGCGGTAAAGGGCGATTATCTTGTTGTTGGCACAGATGGGAAATTCGCAAAATCCCTCGAAGCTGAAGCTACAAGATTTGTATATCGTGGAACTAAGGATATTGACTTGCACACACTTCATGTTGTTGAGGTAATTGACTAATTTAAAAACAATAGTGTACATATTGACGACTCAATGTAAGTCGTTATTTTTATGTCCAAAAATAATGATGGAGGAAATAAAATGTTAAAAACAGAAATTGCTGAATTAATGAATAAAGACGGTCAGATGTTTGATATCGCTCAGAAGATAACATATAACAGGGATCTGTCCGCAGGAGAAAAGGAAGTATCCGGGATTTGCGATGCATGGGTAAAAGAAATTGCGTCTAATGGAAATGATAAGGATTGCGAAATCGCATCTTTTATTAAAAGAACAGTAACCGAGGAAGTATATGATGCTCCTGATGAGTTGCTTGATAGAATTTTTGATAGAGGTACTGTTGGTGAATTTGACGATTATATGGTAGATAAGACACCAAAGAACACACTTGAAGCTCATGACGCTGTAATCGGCGGTAACGTAGACAAGTCCTATATTGATTTTGAATCCCTGAAACCGACATGGAAGCATGCACAGGTAGAATTTGAACTTCCTTATATTGAGATGAGAAGAGGTGGATTCAAGTCTGTTGCTTTGCTTACAAACTATGCTGTTGAAGCACTGAGAAACAAACAGTTCTACGATGTGTTTACGTCTGTTGATAATGCAATCACAGGTGGTGAGCAGGCTATCGCTGAAACAACTGGTGCTCCTACTCTTACGACATGGGATGCATTCAGTCTGTATCTGTTAGATAGAGATTCTGCGCCGGTTGCGGTAACTCTTTCTAAATATGCTCAGGCACTTGGTAGAATGGATGGACATACACAGTATCTCTCAGATGCTATGCGTGACAATTTTAACCGGTATGGACTTGTAAACTTCACCGATGGCATTAACATTGCTTCTATTTCTGGTGCTAAGAAACTTGCAAATGGCGAGAAACTTTTACCTGAAAAGAAAGTCTTCGGAATCGCTGGTAAAATCGGAACTCTTGATCAGAAGGGCGATATCAGAGTCTACGAGACAATGGACAATAACGAAGAGAAGGTTAATGTAAAACTGACTGGTTTCGAGTATGGATATTGCATCACTGATATTGAAAAACTCGCTAAGATTACAATGGCAAAATAATTAATGGAGAGGACACACATCTCCTATTTGAAAAGGATGATTTGAATGGCAATAAAAGATATGAAGACGATCAACTTACTTAATTATAATGAGAATATCGTTGTTGTATCTACAAAACACGACAGCTATGCTATTGAGCCGGCTACCAACAGTGAAGACCCTACTATTCTTCCACTCACATTGGATGAAATTTTATATGTGAATGGGAATTCTGCGGCTTTTAAATCTGGAATATTGAGATTTCCAGAAGATATAGAACAGGAAATGTATGAGGATTATTTGAGAATACCTAATTGGAAAAACTTATTAACTCCAAAGGATATGGAAGAAATAATTCTTCATCCAACAATGGATGGACTCACAAAGCTGATAAATGTTAAAGATGTTGGTACATTCGATAGGATTCGTGGTGTTTTTACAAGATTAAAAAATACAACGGACAATGATATTTCTCTACGCGTTGAGAACATCATAAAAGCAAGGGGCGATGAGCTTAGGCGCGGTATCAGAAATACGCAGATTATAATTAAGGCAAAAGATACAGTTGCATCTGTATCTACAGAAGAAGTCGACACATTAAAAGAGCAAAACGCTGCAATGCAAGAACAAATGGCTCAGATGCAGAAAATGATGTCCGATATGATGGCTATGCAGCAAAGCAAACCGAAAGAGAGTAAAGACACACAGGTTGTTGGCGAAACTACTCCCGTCAAGAAGAAACCCGGAAGACCACCCAAAAAGACTCAATAGAAGGGGGTGATAGAAAATGGCTGAGACAGAAGCTACAGAGTTTGATTCTTTAATGAATAAGTTCTATGACAGAATCGAAAAAGATGAGAAGTTTTTTAACTATTATAATGTTGATGTAGATGATGCTGTTTCTATCGCACATCAAAGAGCTAAGAATTATCTAATGGAATCTCTGGATGAGTTATCTTTAGTTGGAGGACTTGAGGTAGACTTCTCTGATTATGATGAAAAGACTGAGATAATTAATTTTGATTTATATCGTAGAGAAGTAAAACTCATTGTTGAAATGATGTTTCTTGCTTATATGAAACGAGACGAGTCACTTCTTCATGCAATGGAGATTAACTTTACACCATCTGATTTGTCGGTATTCTCTCCTGCAAATGAAAGAACGAGTTATAGAAACTTTATTAAAGAGTTACAGGATGAAGTAGATATTGAGATTGATAATTACAAGTCTCGTGACAGAAAAACAAATGAGTTAAAACAGGTGATTAACTACTCTCTCTATGGGGAGGAATAGGCTTATGGATATTGATTATTATATGAAGATTCAGAATGCCTATGGCACGAAAAGTAAGCGTGAGAAAGACCTTGTAAAAGTAAATCAAAATATGGCAAAACATTTTGAAGACACGTTTGATACCGAAGATGTTATGATAAACGGTTCTCCGAAAAAACTTATGATTATCAAAGATACTGATGGAAACGTATTTAAGAAAAAGATTAAATCTTGTCATGATGATAAGTTTAATTTAGGTGATTATGTAATTTGGAATAATCAGCATTGGTTAATAATGGCGATAGATCCAGATGGTAAAACGTGGAATCGTGGATATATGTATTTATGTTCGCTTCCTTTAAGATGGCAGAATTTTGAGGGTAAAATTATTGAGAGATGGGCGTATTCTGAGGATTTTACAAAATATTCTTCTGGTGTTGTTGGAAATGATAAAATGCAAGTCGGGGATAATCAATATGGTCTTACGATTCCGATAGACAGTGAAACAGTAAAACTTAAAAGAGATATACGTTTCCCCATTGATTGTGAAGGTGTGGAGATACCCGATTTTTATAAATTATCAAATAGGAAATCAAATTTAAGTAATTATGAATATTTTGGACGTGGGGGTATTATGACGTTGACTGCTTCTTATGCTGAATTTAATCCAGAAAAAGACAAAAAAGTTACTCTTGATGATGGAAGTAATGTATGGATCGCAGATTATCACTCTCCTGCTGATCCACCTACTCCTATCCCACCTGATGAAACTACAGATTTATCGGTTGTAATAACTGGAAACAGGGGGCTGAAATTTGGGTTTCTGAGAACATATACTGTTAAGTTTACGGACAAGGACGGAAATGAGGTCACAGATTGTGATTTCGAATGGAAAGTTATAAGTGATTTTCCTGTGGAGCAAGTTGAAAATGGTAATGAAATAAAGTTAAAAGTAAATGACGAGAATCGTATTGATGAGTCTTTTGTGTTACAGGTAATTGTAAATGACAAAGTTCTTTCATCACTTACCGTTACTGTCATTTCTATATTTTAGGGGGTGGTTGATTGGCGAATAGCTCTATTGTAGGAGATATAAAAACAAAAGTAATTTCTGAGATTATTCAAGACGAAGATTTATTCCGTGCAATAAACAGTCCAACCATCTCTAGTTTTGAAGCTTCTGATAAATTAGTAAATACTCATATATTTAGGTTTGATCAGAATCCCGATGTAGTAGAAAAGACGATTACATTTATTACACTCCAAGTTCACATTCCACGGTCATATAGCGATAACACTTTTGTGAAGGCACAACTAGAAATATTTATAATATCTCATGTGGATTGTATGAAAGTAAATAACATACCAAAAATAATTGATAATAGAAATGATTATATATCACGTTTATTAGACAATAAGTTTAATGGCCGTACATATTTAGGAACTGAAGATGATCCAAATAAACTTCAATTATATGGTTCTTTGGATTTAGTAAGGAACACGGAAGGTGCATATCGTAAGTATTATTTATACCGTCAAATGGTATTTGAAACAAAGGATGTCAATGACTCGCTTTGTGATGGTGGTAAATATGGCGGGTAATGATGATTTAAAGGTTTATCGTGGTGAGGATTATGTTATAAATGATAGTGTGAAGATTCATCAATGTACGCTCGGTGAAATTTGTGATTTTGGGGAACAAAGGTACTTCTCCTTAATATATACTCTTACATCTACTCCAACAGATATGAAATACATATTATTTCTCAATGATATTGACTGGAATGAGATTAGTGATTTTGAATTATTTATGATGCAATATACATCATTAGATATGGAAGATACTCAGATATTATTTGGCGATTTAGATTTTAGTAAATATAAAATATATTTAAATCAAGAAAATGAAGAACCGTGTATATATAATCCGGAAACAGATAGTGTAATAGACAAATCTGTGTATGAACTTATTGTATCATACTTAAGAAAATCACATTGTCTTAAAAAAAATGTTGAACGTGCAATGACCGAAACAACCAAAGAGGTTCTTATTGAAGAAGCTAAAGAGCAGTATGAAGAGAATTTAAATAAAAAATATAAATCAATGTTAATCCCGTCTATATCTACAATGATAAATATGGACGGTTTTAATTATACCCACGAAACAATATGGGATATAAAAATAAATGCTTTCATGGATTCTGTTAACAAGATACAGAAAATAAAGAAAGCAAATTTACTACTACAAAGCGGTTATTCCGGCTTTGGGGTAGACTTGAACAAGGTTAATAAAAAAGACCTAAATTATTTTAGTGGATCTGATGATTAAACATCAGGTCTTTTTTAATGTGAAAGGAGAAATAAAAATATGGCTTTTGATTTGAACAATTTTTTAATTGATCGCATACGCAGAGGTACGATGTTTAGTGACACTACAGGGGAGGCTTTATGGTCTATCACACAGATGAAAGATGCATCACTAAATATGTCATCTGAAACCGCAGATGTTACTGATGCTATCGGTAATGTTATTACACAGTTTGACCGTTCAAAAAATGCGGAACTATCAGGTACTAACGCATTATGGGATCTAGGATTAAGTGCAGCTCAGTTTGGTTCTCAGAAGAGACTTGCAACATCCGAGTCTAAAATTACAGTTCCAGCATATGAGCAACTTGCTATTTCAGGTGGAAAGGTAGTTTTGAAAAATGTGCCTGTTGGAACTACTGGTGCTGAAATCAAATACATTTATGTTTTAAATAATGATAGTACATTAGGCACAAAATATGTGATTGGATCAACTGCTTCAGAAACTGAGTTCTCACTTGATGCTGCAACAAAGACGATTACTACCCCTACAGGATTAACAGGTAATGTTGCGGTATTTTATAACTACGCTGCTACAAATGCTGTAATGCTACAGAATAATGCAGTTGATTTCCCTAAAGCCGGTAGGTTTGTACTTGAAGTAATTGGTAAAGATACCTGTGATAAAACCGCTACATATGTTGCTCAGATTGTATTCCCCAACGCAAAACTTAAAACGGATGTTGATCTCAGTTTTACATCTGATGGGGGACATCCTTTCTCTATGCAGATGATGCAGGACTACTGTGATTTAGAGAAGAGACTGTTCAATATTTATATTGCTCAGTAAGTAATAGGGGTGATAATTTCACCCCTTAAACAAAGGAGTTTTAATTATGGAAAATACACTAAACGCAGAATGTGTTATTTGTGGTTCAAAATATCATTGCTGCTTGTCATGCAAGGAACAAAAGGCTTTCAGACCTTGGAGAACCGTCACAGATTCTATAGAGCATTATAAATTATTTCTTATACTTAGTGATTATAACAATAAGAAAATAACTAAAACTGAAGCAAAAGAACAACTTGGTAAAATCAATTACGTTCTTAACGAATTAAAGGATAATATCCAAAAAACAGTCCTTGAAATTACCGAGAAAAAGGAAGTTCAAATCAAGAAGAAAACTTCAGAGAAATAAAATTATGAATAGTATTAAAATATATCAAGTAATTGAGTAGGGTATATGACTGTGACTATTCATAGTTATATACCCTATTTTTTACGCAATGGGTGGTGATTTATATATTAAGTATAAGCGAGTCAACGGGGATACACTATGACCCGGAAAGTTCAGTCTATTTTAAGAATGCAAAGCAGAGTGCAAGCTATGTTCTATGGGGTGCAAAACTATTAGATGTATTCCCTACAAGCGACAAAGTATTTGTGTTTGT
>Ga0172378_10003460_pt1 | contig 14836 bp, 12 predicted proteins | sample GrowelOW332metaG_FD_119755 | JGI IMG/M metagenome (GOLD analysis project Ga0172378, IMG submission 119755) | Groundwater microbial communities from an aquifer near a municipal landfill in Southern Ontario, Canada - Pumphouse #3_1 metaG | ecosystem: Environmental > Aquatic > Deep subsurface >... | reverse complement strand
TTCAGTCTTCAAGCTGCAAATTACCAGACTGTTCTTACCAGCAAAAACTATGCGACACTTGCTACCTGTCGTGAAGGGTTAGAAACAATTAAAAAGAACGCCCAAGCCCCAATTGAAGACAAAACTTTAAAAAAAGCTAGTACACCCCTCAAAAACCCAAAGTATGAGGTATACTTTGATAAAGCAGACAAATACCGATATCGCCTTCTTGCTTCAAATGGCCTAAATATTGCCATGGCAGAAGATGGTTACTCCACCAAAGCAGGATGCATAAATGGAATCAACGCCATCTGCAGAGCAGCAGAAGACGCACAAGTAGATGAAACTGCATTGTAAAAAGTTTTTTTAGAGAATTTCTTAACTTGTACTATTAATTTTTTTAACTTATAATTTCAATATGCTTAATTTTGAAGGGCAAGAAGTAACACTTGAACAAATTCTTGATAATAAAGAAAAAAGAAAAGAAAAACAACTTTTACTTTTAAATAATTTTAAACAAAAAAATATCGTTCTCGTTTGCTTTACAGTGGTAATGCCGGGAAAAGTTAAACAAAACAATGTTTCTTCAATCATTTTTGATGAAGGCTGTAAAGAATTTGAAGATAACTTAAAAATAAATAAAATAAAACTACTAAAAAAAGAAACCGAAAACAAAATCACTGGGAATGAAGCTTTCTATATTTTAGAAGGGAAAACTCCAGAAGAAATTAAAAAAGATTGCATTAAATTAGAAGAAAGCTCTAATTACTCCCGACTTTGGGATTTTGATGTTATAAGCAAAGATGGAAATATAATATCTAGGGAACAATTGGGTTACAAAGAAAGAAAATGTCTAATATGTGATGAAACTAGTCGTGTTTGTTATAAAAAAAGAACTCATTCCCTTTTTGACCTAAAAATGAAAGTTTTAGATTTAGCCTCCCAAATTAAAGGAAGTAACTATGAGTGAAATTAGAAACCTTACCACAAAAATGGAACTTCAAGAAAGAAAACAACTTCTAGAAAATAATTGCCTTAGAGAAACAGAAGCAAACTATATTATTGGTATTTTTGAGATGGACAAACTCCTTGCCACAGGATCTATAAAAGACAATGTAATTCAAACGGTTGCAGTTGAAAAAGAAAGACAAGGCGAAGGCCTTATGAATATTATTATCACAGAGCTTTACACCTATGGAAGAAACAAAGGTTATGAAGATATATTTATTTTTTCAAAAACTGAAAATGAAAAGATATTTAAAAGTTGTGGTTTTACAACAGTCTCAAAAACTGACAAATGGATTTTTCTTGAAAGTGATAAAAATGGTCTAAAAAAATGGGTTGATAAATATAAATATTTGTCAAAAGATGAGAATTCTTGTATTGTTATGAATGCAAATCCTTTTACTCTTGGGCACCATTACTTAGTAGAAAAAGCTCTTGAAAAGTTAAAGATAAATAGTAAATTGATTGTTTTTGTAGTTGAACAAGACTCTTCCTTTTTTGATTTTAAAACTCGATTTGAACTTGTTAATCTTGGACTTAGTGATATTAATCAAAAAAAACAAATAATTATTATTCCCTCTGGTCCTTATGTTCTCTCCATGGCAACTTTTCCCACATATTTTACTAAAGACAAAGAGGAAGCAAAATTTGCCTGCTCTCAACTTGATATAAACCTTTTTGCTCAAAAAATAGCCCCAGAACTTAATATTAAACAAAGATTTGTAGGAACAGAAGAAAATGATATAACCACTGCTTGTTATAATAGAAACCTCTTTTCAAGTATTAATTATCTTGTTCAAATCCCCCGATTAGAACTTTCTGGAACTCCTATTTCAGCTTCTTGGGTAAGAAAATTTTACAATGAAAATAACTTTCAAGATATGAAAAAACTAGTTCCAACTTTAAATTACCAATATCTTGTCTCAAAAAGAATATCTTCCCTTGCAGGAAAAAGCTTAATAGAAGAAGTTCTGTTAACACCAAAACCTGGTTTAGTTGATCAAAATAATAACGGAAGTCATCATGATATGGATATTGATTTGTTTTTTAAATCTTCAAAGGCAATTGAGCCTTTCCTTTTTAAAATAGCTCAGTTGAGTTTTACTTTGGATCCTTTAAAGAATAAAAATTCATTAAATTCTGAAATACGTAAAATTGGAATAGAATGTGAAAAGGCTATGTTTGAAGCCACTTTTGGAATTAATACTCATAAAGGTGCCATTTTTTCTTTTTCACTGTTTATTTATGCCATTGTTCAGCTTATTCAGGAACAGTCAGTTTTATCAGCTCTTTCAATTGGGAACAGAATAAAATTAATATCAACGGATTTTGATAAGGAATTTAAAAATTATAATTCTTCTAGTAAAGGTCAACTTGCTTATAAGAAATATAAAATTAAAGGAGTTAGAGGAGAAGCTCAAATTGGTTATGATCATGTTATAAAAGCTTTTACTTTTTTTAAAACTCTTTTAAAAACCCATAGTTATAATAGTAGCCTTTGTTGGACCCTTATATGGCTTATAGCAAATCTTGATGACACTAATATTATAACAAGAAAAGACTTACAAACCCAAAAATGGGCACAAGCTGAAGGTGAAAAAGTACTTAAAACTAAAGCTTTTGAGAACCTTGAAATAATAAAAGACCTTGATAAAAAATTTATAGAAAAAAATATCAGCCCTGGAGGATCTGCAGACCTTCTAGCGCTGACTATTTTCCTTTACAAACTATCTTGTAAATGAATTTAAAACCTTCCCAGAAATTATTCTTTTTAAATAGATAATGAAACTAATTACACTTGCTAAAGCTGCAAGAGTAAATAAAATATTTGCAATTAAAGAAAGAATTGAAGAACTTCCTGCAAAAAATGCAAAAGCATAAAGAACAATTCCAAATAATGCACTGATTGCATATAAGACTGCTTTAATTTTTCCAAAAATATTAGCTGGTACAGCTTTTTGTTGTCGCATCATCAACATTCTAACGAATAACATTCCAAGTTCTCTCCAAAGAATAATCATAAATGCCCAATCACTCATAATTGAAACAGTCATTAAGCAAACGAAATAAGTCAATCTACTAAAAGTATCGGCAAAAGGATCCATAACTTTTCCTAAATCTGTTACCATATTTCTTTTTCTAGCAATGATTCCATCCAAAAGGTCTGTAAGTTCAATACAGACATAAAGAATTAAAACAAATACAATTGAAATTCCTGTTAATGATGATTGTCCTGTCCACATGGGTAAGTGAAAAATCACAAAAAACAGAGGAGCCATTATCAACCGAGCGATAGTTAGTTTATTTGGTAAATTCATTTTTTTCTCCTGTTTCCTATTTATATAACCCTTTGTATCTGTTTACAAGATATTGGTCGAAATAATCAACCTTCAAAGGTTCACCTGTAACTCTTTTTATCAGTTCTTCAGCTTTATAAATAGCACCATATTGATAAATATTAGTGTCTAAATAATCTTTTATAGGTTTTAAGTTACCATTTTTAAGCAAAGAACTAATATCCATTGTTTTATTCATAGTATTATAAATCTGGGAGTTATAAAGGTTTCCAATTGCATAAGATGGGAAGTAACCAAACATTCCAGCTGGCCAATGGATATCTTGAAGAACTCCTGAGTTAATATCCTTTGGTTTTCTACCTAATACTTTTAAACTCATCTCTTCCCAAGCCTGTGGTAAATCTTTTATTAAAAGATTTCCACTAAAAAGTTCTCTTTCCAACCGAAACCTAAGTATAATATGAAGAGAATAGGTTACTTCATCTGCATTAACTCTTATATCAGTAGGAGTTATTTTATTTAAAGCTTTCAAAAACTGTTCTAGACTTATTCCTTCAAGTTGACTAGGAAATAATTCCTTGAATTCTGGAAAGTAAAACTCCCAAAAATCTGCACTATGACCTATTATGTTTTCCCAAAGCCTACTTTGACTTTCGTGAAATCCCATACTAGTTCCTTCAGCTAGGCTTGTATCTTTTGTAACTTTGTTATTTGCCCCCATTTCATAAAGTGCATGCCCGCCTTCATGAATATAACTGAAAAGACAATCTGCAACATTAGGGTCGGTAAACCTACTTGTAATTCTTATGTCATTTCTACCTAGGGTGCTTGTAAACGGATGAGTAGCAATCCCCGTTAAACCACGGGAATAATCGAACCCCATATCCTTGAGAATTCGTTTTGAAAACTTTTTTATTTTTTCATTTGAGTATTTTTTATATAAAAAACTATCATCAATTTCTGTTCCTTGAGTAAAATCCATTATTTTGTGAATACTCTTTTCCATATCTGAAAAAAGTACTTCAATTTTAGAAGCGGTCATTCCGCTTTCAAACATATCTAAAAGTGTATCATAAACATCTTTGTCTTCTTTAAGGTACTCGGCTTTTTCTTTCACCAAATCAAAAACTTCAGACAAATAAGGTTCAAAAGCTTTCCAATCCCCGGTAGATCTTGTTTCAAACCACTTGCTTTGACATCTATTTTGACTTTCAGTCAGTTGCATAGTTAAATCTAAAGGAATTTTCTTCATATCCTTGTTATTTTTTCGTACTTCTCGAACCAAGGCTTTATCTCGAGTAGAAAAATCTTTTATATCTTCATCTTTGAGAATCTCAAGGAGACTTTCAATCTTGGAGTCAGACAGTAACTCATGGATTTGGTGAGAAATGTAAGACATTTGCTTCCCTCTTTCTTCTGATGCCTTTTCCTTCATTATGGTTTCAGCATCCCATTCCAACACTGCATTTATATGGTTCAATAGAACCATTTTACTATCTATCTTTTCAAGTTCGGCAAAAGCTTCCCTAATTTTCATTTTCTTATCTCCTAGAACAAAAAATAAAGCTACTGCTTAAAAACAATAGCTTTAAATAATAAATTTTACTATTTTACTTGTTCTTTATTATCAATGGCATTCTTAACTTCAGTAATAAAATCAGAAGTCGCAACACCAAAGACTTTTCTTCCACCTCGGTATCTAACGCTAACCACATCATTGTCAATTTCCTTTTCTCCAATTATTAGAGTGTAAGGTATTTTTGATGTCTGTGATAATCTTATTTTTGCATTCATTCTATCATTGCTAAGGTCTGAAGATACTCTGAATCCCTGATCTTTAAATCTTTTTTCAAGTTTGCTAACTTCATCATTAAAAGTTTCTGCTACAGGAATCAGTCGAATCTGTTCAGGTGAAAGCCATGGGGGAAAAGCTCCGGCATAATGTTCAAGAAGAACACCAAAGAACCTTTCTATTGAACCAAGCAATGCTCTATGAATCATATAAGGCTGTTTCTCAACACCATCTTTATCAGTAAAAGTTAGGTTAAAACGTTCTGGTAAGTTAAAATCAAATTGAATTGTCGAAAGCTGCCATTCACGACCAACAGCATCTTTAATTTTCAAATCAATTTTAGGACCATAAAAAGCTCCACCACCTTCATCAACTTCATAGGCAAGACCTTCTTTTTCAATTGCACTTCTCAAAGCTTCTGTAGCTTTATCCCAACGTTTAGGGTCACCAACAGCTTTTTCAGGTCTCGTTGAAAGATAAGCTTTAATTTCTTCAAATCCAAAACTATGTAGCATATAAAGGCTAAAACGTAAAACTTCAGAAATTTCTCCGTCCATTTGTTCTGGAGTTACAAAAAGGTGTGCATCATCTTGTGTAAATCCACGAACTCGCATAAGTCCATGAAGAGCTCCAGAGTTTTCGTATCTATACACAGTTCCAAGTTCAGCCCACCTACAAGGTAAATCTCGGTAAGATTTCTTTGAATTTTTATAAATCATAATATGGAATGGACAGTTCATAGGTTTTATATAATAGTCCGATTTATCCATTTCCATTGGTGAATACATGCTTTCTTTATAGAAACCTAAATGTCCACTAGTTTCCCAAAGCCAGCTCTTTCCCACATGAGGGGTATAAACCATTTCATATCCATTTTTATAATGTTCTTGTCTCCAAAAATCTTCAATTGCAAGACGGATTCTAGCTCCCTTTGGATGCCAATATACCAATCCAGGACCTGCCTCTTCATGAAGTGAAAAAAGATCTAATTCCTTTCCTAATTTTCTGTGGTCTCTTTTTTCTACATCTTCAAGATAAGCCAAATAGGCCCTTAAATCTTTTGGATTTTCCCAAGCTGTTCCATAAATCCTAGTAAGCATTGGATTAGTTTCTTTTCCTCTCCAATAAGCTCCTGCAATACTTGTAAGTTTAAAAGCTTTTGAATTAAGTTGATTTGTTGATTCAACGTGAGGACCTCTACACAAATCAGTAAAACCACCTTGGTTATACGTTGTAATAGTTTGTCCCTCTTCTATGGCATCGAGTAATTCTAATTTATATTTTTGATCCTTAAAAAAATCAGCAGCTTCGCTTTTGGTTACTTCTTTTCGAATAAAAGGTTTTCCCTCAGCAATGATTGCTTGCATTCTCTTGGTAATTTCATCCAAATCACTAGGTGTTAAAGCCCTTGGCAAATCGAAATCATAATAAAATCCATTTTCAATTGAAGGACCTATAGCTATTTGAGCTTCCGGAAACATCTGCAGAACTGCTTCTGCCATTACATGACTCATTGAATGTCTCAACATAGCCAGTTTTTCATTTTTGTCCATTGATTATACTCCCTATCATAACAAAAGATGTCAGTATTTTCGTTGATTATATCATTTGTAAATAGCTTATTCTACCCTTTTATTAATCATAAAAAAGGAGTTAAAGCTTCTTTTTAATTTTAAAACTTAATTGAAAGTGAAATAATTTGAGATATTCTTTCTATGAGTATTACATCTTTTTGAGTGAAACGATAATAAGAGGGGCTGTCCCAATCAATAACTCCAAAAATATTTCCCTTATTATCATAAAACGGAGAGACTATTTCACTTCGACTTGATGTATCGCAAGCTATGTGAGTGGGGAACTTGTTAACGTCTTCAATTAACATTGTTCTATTTTCTTTAACTGCTGTTCCACAAACCCCGTTTCCAACCTTTATACTTTCACAGGCAATATTTCCTTGAAAAGGTCCCAGACAAAGATTATCTTCATCTAATAGGTAAAATCCACACCAGCTAACATCCTCAAGATAGGAATCAATTAAAACAGCTAAATTTGCTAAAATTCCATAAAAGCTTTTCAAAGAATTACTATCATGCATTAAAGATTTAACTGTTTCTAAAAACGCCTGATCGTCTTTATCTCTATCTCCACAAATATCAAAGTAATACTTCATTTTATTTTCCTTTAATATTTTCTAAAACTTGATTAATTTGAGAAACAGGTGTAGATGCTCCTGAAAAAATGCAAACCCTTTCATAAGCTAGAGATTTAAAATCAAAAGTACTGGCTTCATCAATTTGATAAGCATCTATTCCAAGTTGTTCAACTTTATTTAATAAGGAAATTGTATTGGCACTTTTTTTGCCCCCAATTACAAGTCCACAGTCACAATTATTTTCTTCTATTATAGTTTTGATTTCTTTTCTACGAAGTAATATTTCACTACAAAGAGTATTCAGTATTTTAGTATTACTGTAATTCTTACGTATTTGTGAAACAATCTTTTGATATTCTATAAATTCAAAAGTAGTTTGAGCGATTACCAATAAAGGAAAACCCTGAGGAATATCCTTAACTTCTTCTATAGAAGAAATAACCCTACCTCGAATCTTAACACCTGGAAATAACTCAGTTCCCATCAAAGCTTTAACTTCTGAATGATTTGCAAGTCCTACTATTACGGTAAAATAACCCATAGCGCCATATTTTTTAAGAATTTGCCTATTTTTCTTAATCTTTTTGCAAGTTCCATCTACCAAAATAAATCCAAGAACTTTTAATCTTCGTTCAAGTTCTTCGGGAATACCATGAGCACTAATAATAGCATACCCAGGTTCAATTTTTTCAAATTCAGCATCCCATCCTAAAAAGATGACACCTCTTTTTGAAAAAGAATCTCTGACCATATCATTATGAACCAGAGATCCTATACAATAAAGTTCTTTGCCTTCATTTTCGACCAAGTCCAAGGTGGCTTTGGTTAATTCCACCACTGCCATAACCCCTGGACAAAATCCTATATGATTTGCAATTACTAACTCCATTTAATTTATTCTTTCTTTTCTTCAGCTTCATGAAGTTCTAAAGTTGGCTTTTTTGTAGCCGTTGTCGACTTTTTTGTCTTTGATGGCCCTTTCTTAGTCGTCTTCTTTTTACCTTCTAATTTTAAAGCTTCAGTCTTTTTTCTTTTTTCAGCTTCTGTTTTTCTAATAACATCACTCATGAGATAGTTTACACTTGCTCTGTCGGAGATATCATCAACTGCTTTAAGAATTGTTGGATCAAGTCCTGGAACTTTTGCAAACAAAAACAAAAAGACAGGTGCAACAAAGTTGGAAGAATAAGTACCAATAAAGATACCAAATAGCATTTCAATTGCAAATAACTTAATATCACCAGATGAAAAAATTGCAAGTGGAAGAACAGCAAGCATTGTTGTAATACTGCTTATTGTGGTTCTTGTTAAAGATTTTCCAACACTAGAATCAATCATAACTGACAAACCTTTAATACGGCCTGTTTTTACCGTCTCACGAATTCTATCAAAAATAACAATTGTATTGTTAAGGGAATAACCAATAATGGTCAAAACTGCAGCAATTGTGGTTGAAGAAATCTCAAAACGGAAAATTATAATAAACCCAAGCAAACAGATAACATCATGGAACAATGCTATAATTGCACTGAATGCATAACCAAGTTCAAATCTAACCCAAACATAAAACAGAATTAAGGCCATAGCAATTAAAACTGCATAAACGCTGGTTTTTACAAGTGAATCTGAAAATTTTGCACCAATAAAGTTACTTTCAAGAATTGTAGCATTTCCTACGCCGAAGGTAGTCTCCAAATCAGTTAAAACTTGTGTTTGTACTGCTTTTGACTCAGCATCATTATCAACATTAATTCTAACTTGATAGGTCATATCTGAAGTTTGCCCAATCATTTGAACTTTTACAGAATTAATATCAGATAAACCTTCACGAACTGAATTTATATCACTAGCAGAATTATTAATCTGAACTTTAAGGGATAAACCACTTTCAAAGTCAATTCCTAAATTGAAGCCCCTAGCAAAGAAAACTACAATACTAATAACAATTAAAATTGCAGAAAAGGTTAATGAAAACTTTCTAATCCTAATAACAGGAACTTTTCTTTCTTTATTTGCCATTGTTCTGCCTCCTTAAACTAATCATCACTTTATTTTTGACAGCTATATCAAAAATCAAATGAGTTACAAAAAGTGACGTAAACAAAGAACTGATAATACCAATTGTAAGTGTTACGGCGAAACCTTTAACGGTACTTGAACCAAGAAGCATAAGAACAATACCAGCTATCATTGTTGTAATGTTTGCATCAAGAATTGTCCATAAAGCCTTATCATAACCTAACTTTATAGCTCCAATTGCACTGGAACCAGATCTAAGTTCTTCTTTTATTCTTTCAAATATGATTACATTTGCATCAACAGCCATTCCTAAAGTAAGGATAAGACCTGCAATACCGGTCAAAGTCAAAGTTGACCCAAACCCTGCAAGAATTGAAATCATCATATACAAGTTCATAATCAAAGCAAAGTCGGCTACAAGCCCACCTATACCATAGTAGAGGAACATAAATACTACAACTAAGATAAATCCAATTGTAATTGCTTTAAGCCCCATAGCAACGGCATCTTCACCTAAAGAAGCACCAACAGTCTGCTGACTAGCAATAGTTACTTCAATTGGAAGAGAAGCTGTTTTTAACAAAATTGCAAGTTCATCTGCTTCATCTGTTGAAAATCCAGTAATCTGAATATCATGGCTTAAAGCAGTTGAAATAGTTGCTTGAGTCTTTACCTTTCCATCCATTACAACAGCAAGTACGTCTTTAACATGTTCTTTTGTAAAATTATAGAAAATAGTTGCACCTTCATCACCTAAATGGAAGGAAACGGTAGGCTGAGTTGTAACACTATCAGTCTGTCTTGTAACATCTTCAATATAGCTACCATCAAGAGCTACCTCAGAATAAATTACACTTAAAGTCTTAAGCTCATCAATTCCATAGTCATCTTTGGTATAGTAACCTGTTAAAATTCTTCCCTCAGGAAGAAAATCAGGTTGAACAAAAGAACCATCTTCATTATAAAGCTCTGAAGGATGCTCTGAGTAATAGTCAATAGCTTTTTGTGTAGTAGTTGTATCAACCAACTGGAAACCTAAAGCTCCTTTCCCTCTCAAAAAAGAATCAACTTTAGTAGGGTCTGGTTCACCAGCAATTTCAATAAGAATCTGCTGTGTTCCCTGACGTCTAATTTCAGGTTCACTGACACCATATTGGTCAATCCTATTCTTCAAAACTTCAATATCTTGATCAATTGCAGTTGAAATTTCTGTGGAAGTTGCTTTTGAGCCTTTCTTTTCTTGGAAAGCGTCAACATTTGCATCTAGCAAAATACTCATTCCACCGCTTAAATCTAAGCCTAACTGCAAAGCTTTTGTACTAACTTTCTTTAAACTCAGATATTTTGTTCTGTAATACCCTTCAATCCCATTAAATAGTTCCTGCTCTGTGTCACTTTCCAAGTATTCACCAACAGTCATACCCTTACTACTTTTTCCTAAGGCATCAGAATATTGAGAATTGGAAACAGGCTCAGTACTTTCCATGGATTGTAAATCCTGTAAAGCCACACTAGACTGTCCTCTTGCATAATCTCTAATCTGAGTATTGGAATCCAAGGCAAGTTCTTTATCTTGTTCAGATACAAAACTATACCATTGGATAGTAGGATACAGAAACCATAAACAAATTGCTATTACTAGAATAACAATAAAAATTCGTCCCGTTTTTCCATTCATTTTTTTTTCCAACTATTTTATTTTTTTTCTGTTGAAGTTTTCTCGCTCTTTTTCGGATCGATCTCTCCAACAATTTTTTCTGCTTTTTTATCAGCTTCAACTTCTTCAACCTTTTCAACCTTTTCAACTTTTTCAGTTTTAGCGGCCTTATCAGCTGAACCCTTTTTTGGAGCTCCCTTCTTGTCCAAAATAGTTGCAATAGCACTCTTTGAAAATTCCATTCTTGTGTTATCATCAACTTTTACCACTACTGTAGATTCTTTGACAATTGCAATAGTTCCACGGATTCCTCCGATAGTTACTATCTTATCGCCTTTCTTCATAGCACTGAGTAAACTTTTTTTTTCTTTTTCTTGTTTTCGTTGAGGACGAATCATAAGAAAATAAAACACCGCAATTATCAGAGCAAAAGTGATAAAAGTAGACATCATTCCACTTGAACCAGTACTACTAGCAGCAGTGCCAGCAGCATCAGAAGAAATAGTCGCAGCTTGTCCCATAGCTAAAATATTTAAATACATATATTACCTCTCATTTTTTTATTCAGTTTAACATACACAATTACAAATAAAATTTCAAGGAAATTCAAAAACCTAAAAGACGATTTGTATTTTTATTAAAAAAAAAGCCGTTGTTACGCTTTTAGAAGCGTTACAACAGCTTTATTTAAAGGGAAGTAAACTTAATTACATCATTCCTCCACCCATTCCAGGATTTCCAGCAGGAGCTGCTGGTTCAGGAGTAGGGATATCGGTAATTGCACATTCACTGGTAAGAATTAGAGCTGCAATGCTTGCAGCATTCTGTAAAGCACTTCTTGTAACTTTTACAGGATCACAAATACCTGCTTCAAGCATATCAACCCATTTCATATCATGAGCATCGAATCCGGTTCCTTTCTTGCTTGATTTGCATTTATCAGCAACAATAGATCCATCTTCACCTGCATTAATAGCAATCTGACGAATAGGTTCTTCCAAAGCTCTTCTTACAATCTTATAACCAATTCTTTCTTCATCAGTTAGATTACTTAAATCTTTTTTATTCAAAAAAGCTTCAACCTGACATAAAGCAACTCCGCCTCCGGCTATAACACCTTCTTCAATTGCTGCTCTTGTTGCATTTAAAGCATCTTCTACCCTATGCTTTCTTTCTTTAAGTTCAACTTCTGTAGCTGCACCAACATTAATTACTGCAACTCCACCACTTAATTTAGCAAGTCTTTCCTGAAGTTTTTCTTTATCATAATCGCTTGTTGAATCAAGAATTTGAGCTTTAATTTGAGCCTTTTTATCTTTAAGAGCTTGTTCACTTCCAGCTCCATCAATAATAGTAGTATTTTCTTTTTCTACTTTTACGCTCTTAGCTCTTCCAAGTTGTGTTAATTCAGTACTTTCAAGTTTTAATCCAATTTCTTCACTAATTACTTCACCACCGGTAAGAACAGCAATATCTTCAAGCATTGCTTTTCTTCGATCTCCAAAACCAGGAGCTTTAATTGCTACTACATTTAAGGTTCCCCTAAGTGCATTTACAACTAAAGTTGCTAGAGCTTCACCATCAACATCTTCAGCAATAAGCAATAAAGGTTTACCTGTCTGTACTACTTTCTCAAGGATTGGAAGAAGGTCTTTCATTACAGAAATCTTCTTATCACAAATAAGTATATAAGGATTATCAAGAGTTGCAGTCATTGTTTCACGATTGTTTGCAAAATATGGAGATAAATAACCTCTATCAAACTGCATTCCTTCTACAAAGTCTGTAGTTGTTTCAATATTTTTTGATTCTTCAACAGTGATAACTCCATCTTTTCCAACTTTTTCCATTGCTGTTGCAATTTCTTCACCAATAGTTTCATCATTATTTGCACTAATTTTTGCAACTTGAGCAATTTCATCTCTTTCACTTACTTTCTTTGCCTGTTTCTTAATTTCAGCAATTGTATCAGCAACAGCCATGTCAATTCCACGTTTAATTCCCATTGGATTAACACCTGCTGCTACACTCTTCATTCCCTCTTTTGTGATTGAATAAGCAAGAACTGTAGCTGTAGTAGTACCATCACCAGCAACATCATTAGTTTTTGAAGCTACTTCTTTAACTAACTGTGCACCCATATTTTCAAACGGATCTTCTAATTCTATTTCCCTTGCAACAGACACACCGTCTTTAGTAATTGTAGGTGCTCCATATTTCTTGTCTAAAAGAACAGTTCTTCCCTTAGGACCTAAGGTTACCATAACAGCTCTTGAAATCTGTTCAACACCAGAAAGCAACGATCTACGAGCTTCTTCATTAAACTGAAGTTGTTTTGCCATAATATTTTTCTCCTATTTATTATATGTATTTTATATTCCAAAAAAAAGGAATCAAAAAGAAGATAATAATAAAACATCTATTAATCAAGAAAAAGCAAGAAAAAAGTTAAAAAATTCATCAAGATAAAATTAAAACATTGGAATTTATTTATTCTTAAATAGTTTTCTAAAAAAATCACTTTAAATTTATTTTTATAAACTTAATGTTAATAAAGTTTTGTAAGCTTTTTTAAATACTTTTTTTTTGGTTTTTTTTAAAAAAAATTAAAAAAATATATATAATCAGTAATTTTTTATCGAAAAACTATTGCCTTTATTTAAAAATTTGGTTAGTTTAGGTGCGTAGGTTGAAACAAAGAAATAAAACCTATAAGGAGACTTTGATGTTTGATTTAAAAGGTAAATTTGCAGTTGTTACAGGGGCTTCCTCTGGACTTGGTGCAGATGCAGCAATTGCTTTTGCACAGGCAGGTGCAAGCGTAGCTGTTTTAGCAAGAAGAATAGAAAAACTTGAAGAAACAAAGGCCAAAATTACAAAAGACGGCGGACGATGTATAGCAATCGCATGTGACGTTTCTAACGAAGAAAGCGTTAAAAAAGCAGTTGCTGAAGTTTTAAAAGAATTTGGTAGAGTTGATATTCTTCTTAACAATGCAGGTGTTGCAGTTCGAGGTGGAGTTGATACCTTAACTGAAGAAGATTGGGATAAAAGTATGGATACCAATGTAAAAGGTATTTTCTTACTTTCAAAATATATTGTTCCTGGAATGAAAGCACAAAAGCAAGGTAAAATCATTAACGTAGCATCTGTAAATGCAGTTGTAGCAAATAAAAGTGATATGTTTATTCGTCATGGCTATAACGCATCAAAGGCTGCTGTTGTTGGATTAACCAAAGGTATGGCAGCTTCATATGCACAATATGGAATTACTGTTAATGCTGTTGGACCAGGGTTATTTGAAAGTGAAATGACCTCTGGAACTTTATTTAAATCTGAAAAATTTCTTCAGGGATATGATACATTAACACCTCAAAGCCGTCCTGGTAAAAAAGGTGAGTTAAACGGCACTTTCTTGTATCTAGCAAGTGATGCTTCTAACTATACTCAGGGACAGTTAATTGTAGTAGATGGTGGATTTTCAATCATTTAAATATAGTCATTAAAAACAGACCACTATAAAGATTTTTTATAGTGGTTTTTTTATCAAAAAAAGAACTTTATATTTCTATATTCAATATCAATATATCTATATATATTTATCTATATATCTAATAATTTAGTTTACCATCTTTTCATAAATTCTATTTATCATAAATAGAAATGGATATCAGAATAATTTTTTTTCATTCTAATTCAACTTAAAACATTTGAAGTTTTCTTTATTAAATCCTAATTATAATATAATCTACAACGGAAGGTTTCTTAAAATTCTTTAATTATTTGTTCAATAAAGAGGAGTTATATCTTATGAGAAAAAGAGTACTTATTATTTTTATTGTCGTTTTGACAATGTTTGCTAGTTATTCAACAAGCAATTTATCTGTGGGTTTAGACAACAATGCTTACGCTTTGTTAGAAAATGCACAAATTAG
>Ga0172378_10003458_pt1 | contig 14845 bp, 10 predicted proteins | sample GrowelOW332metaG_FD_119755 | JGI IMG/M metagenome (GOLD analysis project Ga0172378, IMG submission 119755) | Groundwater microbial communities from an aquifer near a municipal landfill in Southern Ontario, Canada - Pumphouse #3_1 metaG | ecosystem: Environmental > Aquatic > Deep subsurface >... | reverse complement strand
ACCGTCTTCTTTTTGCCGTTGCCGATGCAGGCTCCAATGCAGGCTCCCATGCCGAAACCCATCGTTCCCAAACCGCCAGAAGTAATGAAACTGCGTGGTTTGGAAAATTGGTAGTATTGAGCTGTCCACATTTGATGCTGCCCCACATCCGTACACACCACAGTATCTTTTGGAGCATGCCGGTGAACCGTTTGGATGACTGTTTCGGGATTCAGGGTGTCTGGCGGCATCTCGAGATGATTGTCCGGGCTGTTTCGGATGGCTTGCACTTCCTGATGCCAGGCTTTGCGATCAACAGCGGGCAACTCGGAAAGTAACTTTTTCAACACGGATTTCACATCGCCGACCAGTGACACAAAAGCCGGGATATTCTTGCCGATTTCCGAGGGATCGATATCGATGTGAATGACTTTCTTGCCCTTGATGAATTCGATCTTATTACCGGTAGCTCGATCCGAAAAACGGGTACCAATGGCAATCAGCAGATCCGCTTTTGACATGACCTGGCTGGCGGCAAACTTGCCGTGCATGCCGGTCATGCCCAGAAAGCGCGGATTGTCATAACTCACTGCAGACAAGCCCATCATGCTACTGCCGATTGGGGAATCGATCTTTTCAGCCAGCTCCAATAATTCTTTGCTTGCATTGGATCCAATGGTGCCGCCGCCGGTGTAAATGTAGGGGCGTTCGCATTCGCGGAGCAGTTTCACTGCCTGCGCAAACGCTTCCTTCCCATTGCTGTATTTGCACGATACCGGCTGAATCGCCGGTGTCTCATACTCACATTCAGCTTGCTGAATGTCTTTGGGAATATCTACCAGCACTGGGCCGGGCCGTCCACTCCTGGCAATCGCAAAGGCTTCCCGCAGCACTTCGGCCAGGCGAGTCGCATCTTTCACGATGTAATTGTGCTTTGTGATTGGCATCGTCACGCCGGTAATGTCCACTTCCTGAAAGCTGTCTTTCCCAATCGCGGTACAGGGGACATTTCCGGTGATGGCAACGACTGGCGAGGAGTCCAGATAGGCATTTGCAATCCCGGTCACCAGGTTTGTTGCGCCAGGTCCGGAGGTCGCAATGACTACACCGACTTTTCCGGTTATCCGGGCATACGCATCGGCGGCATGCGATGCCCCCTGTTCATGACAGGTCGTGTAATGGTGAATTCGGTCACTGTGCTTGTACAGCTCATCATAGATATTCAGAACTGTACCGCCGGGATAACCGAAGACTGTGTCCACACCCTCTTCCATGAGAATGCGGATGACCATTTCTGCTCCTTTAATCTTCATGTTTGTCTCCAATCACCAGTTGATACAAAAAAAAAACCCGCGGTTTTCTTTGCCGCGGGTTCTTCTTAAATCTTCTTTTCAACGAACACCAAACTTAAGAGGGCTCTGGCAAAGCACGAAAGGCGGTAAGGCCCAGAAGGACGATAACGCCTACAATAATGCTAATTACCAAGTTGCTTAAGTTCATGAACATGTCGTACCTAATCCAAAAAAACGCAAACATAAAATCTTCGTTCACTTCCTTACAGTACATCGATAAAAAAAACTTGTCAAATCACTTTCATAAAAAAAAATCATTTTCCCTGACATTTTTTTGTTTTTTGTCACAGAGGACTCTGTTTTGTGGTGGGGAAACTGTCAGCTGTAAGTTGTGGGGAACGGGAACGGGGCAATACTTTTTTCTTAAAGAGCAGGTGGTAGAGGACGAATGGGACGAATGGGACGAATAGGACGAAGGAATATGAGACAATAGGACAATGGGCCGGAAAAGTCCAGAACAAGCATCCATTGTCACATCGTCAAATCCATGCGTCCCCCATGCGTCCCATGCGTTTTTCAGAAAACACACCCATTTCAAGTAAAGAGTATTGTCTTGCACCCTGCATTTTTTTTGGGGGGGACGACCTCTACTTACTTTTGGGAACTGCACCCCTTTAAATGTTAATCAGCATTGGGATTCAGGTCTCTGAAGTTTTCAACTCTGCGTTAATCTCCGAAATTTGCGGATGAAAATCTACCGGTAAACCTTTTTAGACGGGGTTCAAACCCTAACCCGAAAATCGAAAGACCGGTTATATTAAGGAATCAGTCTTGAAATAGCCCTGTTTTTCTGGGAAGGCAGTGTAATTGATTTCAAATAAGGAGAAGTCATGATTGCTGAGATTTTTGCGGATAAGGTCAGCTTGGGGAAAGCTGCAGCGGCCTGCGGTGCTGCTTACATCCGTCGTGCCATTGCGGCCAGAGGCAGTGCGAATATCATCGTTGCCACGGCGGCCAGTCAGTTTGAACTGCAGGATGCCTTGCTGGTGGAAAAAGGGATTGATTGGTCGCAGGTTCGTATTTTCCATTTGGATGAATACATCGGCCTGCCGGCAGACCACCCGGCGAGTTTCCGAAAGAATTTGCGGGCTCGTTTGATTGATAAGCTGCCTTGTCCTCCGGCGGCTTTTTATCCGGTGGATGGCAATGCTGCCGACCTCGGCAAAGTGATTGCGGATCTGGCACAAGCCTTACACACCTTTCCGACCGATGTGGCGTTCATCGGGATCGGCGAAAATGGACACATCGCTTTTAATGACCCGCCGGCGGATTTTGAAACCGAAGAAGCGTTTTTGAAGATCCAGCTGGATGAAGCCTGCCGCCGGCAGCAGCTTGGCGAAGGCTGGTTTGCCAGCCTTGATGCTGTTCCCCGGACGGCTCTTTCCATGAGCGTGCGGCAGATCATGAAGAGTGCAGCTATCATTAATACCGTTCCGGATCTGCGCAAAGCACAGGCCGTCAAAAATGCGCTCGAAGGTCCGTTGAGCAAGCTTTGCCCGGCTTCGATCCTCAATACCCATCCGAATTGTTATACCTTCCTGGATCAAGACTCGGCTTCCTTATTGAAAAATAAACCCTGATAATAACAACAGAAGCGGAAAATAGAGAATTTCGGCAGAGGCCGTGACTTAGGCCAAAACATCCGTCCTTATGATTCTAATGGTCTTCTGTGAGGAAGGCATAAAGTTTAGAATACCGGAGCAATGCAGACGATGCAGCAAATGCAAGACGACCGTATCAGGCAAAAAATCACGCAAGGTTTTCAGAAATGCTTTGGGTATTCTCCGAAAATGCTGTCACAGGCGCCCGGGCGGCTGGAGATTTTGGGCAATCATACGGATTACAATCAAGGCACTGTTCTCAGTGTTGCGGTTGACCGCGCCATGTATATTGCCGCTGCTCCGGCTCGGAATCCCTTCGGACGCTGCCGAGTTGTGGATTTGATCAGCAACAGCCGCCGTACGATCGAGTTACAGAAACTCGGCAATCCCCGCAAAGGAGATTGGGGAAATTACCTTAAAGGACTGTTGGTGGAATTGAACCGCAGAGGCATACCGGTGCCTGCTTTTGACGCGGTACTCTACGGCACGGTACCGCTGTCCGCCGGCATGAGCAGCTCTGCGGCTCTGGAAATGGCGATGCTGCTGATCCTGTTGCGACTTGCCAATACCGAGCTGCCTTGGTTGGAATGCGCCCGAATCGGCCAAGCCTGTGAAAATCAATACGTCGGAGCCAATACCGGGTTAATGGACCAGTTTAGCTCCCTGATGGGGAAAAAAGGACACCTGATCTATTCCGATTTCCGTGATTACACGGTTAAAAATGTTCCGATCCCGGAGGGAACCGCCTTCGTTGTGGCAAATTCAATGGTCAAACACAACCTGACCAATGAATACAATGAACGGCGGCAAGCCTGCGAAGAAGCTGTCCGCATCTTGGCCGGCATTTATTCCGGCGTCACAGCCTTGCGCGATATTAGCCCGGAACAGCTACTGGCGGCAGAAACGCAGCTTCCTCCGTTGGTTTTTCAACGCGCGCTACATGTCGTCGGCGAAATTGCCCGCGTTGAAAAAGGCTGTACCGCACTGGAAAACGGCGAAATTGCCTTGTTCGGAAAATTACTGCAGGAATCGCATCAGAGCTCCTGTATCCATTTTGAGAACAGCTGCTCCGAAATTGACTGCCTGGTGGAAATTGGCGAGCGTCTGCCTGGTTATCTGGGGGCGCGTCTCAGCGGCGGTGGTTTTGGCGGCATCAGCGTGCACCTGGTGAAAGCGCAGTTCGCAGTGCAATATCAGCAGGCGCTCGAAAAAGCATATCTGGAACAATGCGGCATCCAGACTTCGACCATGTTTTGTCAGGCCGCCGATGGCGCACGTCTCGTCTATTGAACGATCACACGGAACCGATTACCATGTTCGAAAATCTTACTGGAAAATTTCAGGATGCCTTTCGCAAACTGACCGGCAAAGGGCAGCTTTCGGAAAGCAATATGAGTGAAGCCTTGGCGGATATCCGCACGGCACTGCTCGAGGCGGATGTCAATTACCATATTGTCAGCAATTTCATGACGGAGGTGAAAACCGCCTGCCAAGGGCAGGACGTCCTGAAAAGCGTTTCGCCTGGGCAGCAGACGATCAAAATTGTCAATGATAAATTGATCGAATTGATGGGAACCAGCACTGCTGAACTCTCCCTTACTGGGCGGCCCACGATCATTATGCTTTGCGGGCTACATGGTAGCGGCAAAACGACGACCTGCGCCAAATTGGCTCTTTTTTTGCAAAAAAAACACAAAAAAAGGGTGCTGCTCGCCGCTTGTGACGTATACCGGCCTGCTGCTATCGATCAGTTGGAAGTGCTGGGGCAGGAACTCAGCCTGCCGGTTTTTTCCGATCGGCAATGCCAGGATGTCGGGTTGCTTGCGCAACATGCTTTGGAAGAAGCCAAACGCCAGGGAAGGGATGTCCTGATTCTGGATACGGCCGGGCGTCTGCAGATCGATCAGACTTTGGTGCAGGAACTCGTTGATCTGAAAAAACGCTTACACCCCCAGGAAATCCTGCTGATTGCGGATTCTGCTCTGGGACAGGAAGCCGTTTCAGTCGCAGAGCATTTCGACAAGGCGCTCGACCTGACGGGTATCATCCTGACGAAACTCGATGGCGATGCCCGAGGCGGTGCGGCCCTCTCAATGCGGCAGACAACCGGCAAACCTATCAAATTCGTTACCGTCGGGGAACGTCCTGTGGACTTGGAAGCCTTCCATCCGGACCGCATGGCCTCCCGGATCCTGGGCATGGGCGACGTCGTCAGCTTGGTCGAGAAAGCAGCAGAACAATTCAAGGAAGAAGAAGCGGCTGCCCTGGAAGAGAAAATCCGCAAAAGCACCTTCGGTTTCGACGATTTTCTCGATCAGCTTAATAAAATCCGACGCATGGGCGGCATTATGTCCCTGCTGAAATTTTTGCCAGGCATGAACCAGATCCCGGCGGAAGCATTGGATGAAAAAAATTTGAAACGCACGGAGGGCATGATTCATAGTATGACGCTCGCGGAACGCCGTGTTCCGGAAGTCATCAATGCCTCTCGAAAACAGCGTATTGCCAGAGGTAGCGGCATTTCCCTGAATGAGTTGAATCAGACGATGAAACAATTCATGAGCATGCGCACTCTGATGTCCCAGATGGCCAATGGGAAAGTCAATCCTGCCATGCTTGGACAGATGATGGGCGGCGGAGCAGGCAACAGCGGCCCTGGCCCCGGCGGCTTGCAGATGCCCGCCATGCCAATGGACTTTGGCGCTTCCCGCCCCCTCGATAGCGTTGCTGATGCCCATCGAAGAGCCGCCGAAAAAGCAAAAAAAGAAGCCCGTCGAAAAATGGCGAAGGAATCGAAAAAGAAAAATCGCAAGAAAAGATAAGACTGTAAATTTTGTTTGACAACCGTTTAAGAAATCAACCATGGAGAAAAGACAAATGCCTCGTATTGCGTTAGGTTTGGAAATGTATTCCGTACGAAATGAGTTTGCTGCTGCGCCGCTTGCTACGATGCAGGCGATCAAGGATATGGGCTATGACGGGGTGGAGTTCGCCGGTGACCCCAAGTATTGCCCTGAATTCTACGCCGCTCTGTTGAAGCAGACGGGTCTTGTCTGTTGCGGCTGGCATACTGGTTGGCATCAGGTGCAACCCGAGACTCTCCTTGGAACCATTCAGCTGAATCAGGCGGTTGGGAACCATTATATCATGATCCCCGGACTGCTTGCCAAAGGCCATCAGGAATGGAAAGAAATGGCAGGAAAAATGAATCAGCTGGCGGATCAGCTGGCTCCTTTCGGCATGCGCTGCGGTTACCATAACCATGCTGGCGATTTCATCCCGGTGGATGGCAAAGCGACTTGGGATACCTTCATCAATAATACCTACCGGAAAGTCGTCATGCAGCTCGATACCGGAAATGCGTTGGCCGGTGGAGCCGATGTTATGCAGACCCTCAACAACAATCCCGGGCGCTGCCAGACCATCCACCTGAAACCCTACAGCACCGACCCGAAAAAAGGCTATAAACCTCTGATCGGTGATGATGATGTTCCTTGGAGCGACGTCTTCCAGTTCTGCCAGGAAAAAGGCGATACCGAATGGGCAATCGTCGAATATGAATGCCCTGAAATCCCGGCTCTGGAAGCCGTCGGGAGCTGCCTCAAAACACTCCGTAAAATGGGCTGGTAATTCAGCAAAACTGGCGGTGCATGCATTGCGGCGCCAGAGCTCTGTTCACGCCGCCCTCCAGGTGAGCAGCTTCCAGAAAACCTTTCACAAAACACCGGAAGTGTACTGACGGTATTGCAGAAGCGTGCATTTTTCCTTTGATGCGGATCATATTGGAAACAGAGTTCAGGTTTTATGACAGAAGAACCGAACAGAGCAGATCAAGGTACGGATCCGGTAGAGGCTTCGCCACTGCCGGATTCAGTTCCAGAAAATGGCACTTCTGCCAATATCACTGAACGGGTGTCTCCTGAAGATAATACCAGTGAAATTCTGGCGATTCCCAAGCAGACTCTTACCGAACTAGGCATCAATCTGGAAATCAACGGGCCAGATTTCAGCAATATGGGTGAAATCGGGCGGGGCGGTTCCGGTCTGGTCATGGGGGCTACGGATGCCGCTCTTGGCCGTCTTGTCGCAGTCAAACTATTGCGTCCGGAATACCGCTTTAGCCGGGAGCATATTGAGCGTATGGTGCGTGAGGCCAGAGCTACTGCCCAGCTGGAACATCCAAATATTGTCCCAATGCATTCCCTCGGACTGGATAAAAAATACGGCGTTTATTTCACGATGAAAAAACTGCAGGGAGATACCCTGCGAAATGTCCTGCGCCAGCTGCGGGATGGCAACCCGGAATACCTCAAGGAATATCCCTGGACAAAGCTGCTCGCCATTTTTCTGAAAGCTTGTCAGGGGATTTCCTATGCGCACAGCAAAGGCGTGATCCATCGCGACCTGAAACCGGAAAACATTTTGGTCGGGAAATATGGTGAGGTGACGATTATTGATTGGGGGTTGGTGCGGAAAATGAAACCGGTGAAGACCTCCGTCGATATCAGCGATGAACGAAAATTTACGATTGAAAGGAACGAAGAAAAAGAAGAGATCCGCTTTGCGGGCAAGGAGTATTCCAACCTGACCGTCGATGATTTCATCAATGGAACACCGCGTTATATGGCTCCAGAACAGGCCGTCGGCTGGAACTCTAAACTGGATCACCGCTGCGACATCTATGCCATGGGCGTGATTTTATACGAAATCATGACTTTTCATAACCCCTTTGATCAATTTAAAATCGAATCCGAAGTGTTGAATGCGGTTAGCAATGGTACGTATATCCCTCCTGGACAAACAAAACCAAATGGCAAACTGATCACCCCGGAAATGGAGGCAATCTGCCTGAAAGCCATGGCTCTTGAAGTTAGCGACCGGTATCAGACGGTCACTGACCTGATCCACGATATCTATAACTATCAAAGTGAACGGGAAGTAACAGCTTACAAAGCATCTTGGTATGCGCATCTGGTCAAATGGAGCAAACGAAATCCGCTGAAAGTCGCCGTTCTTGTCGGGGCAATTATGGCTGTATTGGCTTCCGGTTTTTCGCTGATCTTGCTGGATCATTTCAGTTATCACGAACATATGAGGCAAATCCGGGATTTGCGCGAACGTGGTAAAGTCTGCCTTCAGGAGTTGGGAAAGATGCTGGATGATCGGGCTTTGCTGCTACAAAATCTACCCTTGGTTTCCTCTTTCAGAGGTTATGAAGTCGATGCCAATCTCAAAATTGAAGAAAAGGAAAGCGAACTGATCAATATCTATGACCAGGCTTACCTGCTACTGAACGGGCTCTCAACGATCTCGCAGCAACGCCCCATCGTTAGTGTGATACGCGAAGAGATTATCATCGAACGCCTTGAATTCGCCAGTCGCTACCAGCGAATGGGGGAAATTAATCGTTGGCTGGGCATGGCTCGAACGGGATTCGGAATGAATTTCGAATACTGCAGTAATGAGATGCGCCTTTTCCTGAAGGAAACTGAAAAACATCAACGAGGGGATTGCCAACTGCAAATTGTCAGCCAGCCTTTTGGGGCGGAAGTGAAAATTTTTCCGATTACCTTGGATCCGCTTGACAAGTGCTTGAAAACCGCAGCAGAACCGCTAAAAATGCTGGTGTTTGCCCTGCAGACCGGAAAATATCTGCTTCCCAAAGGGGATTACCTGCTGAAGTTTTCCCTGCCGGATCGTCCCACTGTTCGGTATCCATTGTATCTGCAACATGCGGAAATTCTGGATCTGCTTGTCCAGATACCCAAAAATATCCCGCGGGAAATGGTTTATGTTCCTGGCGGGCGTAGCCTACTGGGCGGAAAAACCTCACAGAGCTCTCAGTTCAGAACCGTCAATATTCCGAGTTTTTTTATCCTTGAGAGGGAAGTCACTTTTGCAGAATACCTGGAATTCTGGTTGAGTCTGGGCAGTGAATCGGAACGTATGGAACATCTCAGTGAGGTCAGTCTTTTTGCCGGAAGCTATTATCGCATGCCGGCTTGGACCCCTGATGGAACCTTGATTGAGGGACTTGTTTCCGTCAATCCTGTCGTTGGAATTTCTGCCGAAAGTGCGATGGCCTATTGCCATTGGCTCAGCCAGAAGAATGATTGGAATTGTCGTTTGCCGACGGCGGATGAATGGGAAAAAGCCGCTCGCGGAGTGGATGGACGTTTATATCCCTGGGGTAACTATTTTGATTCCGGGAAAGCATTTATCCGGGAAAACCTGCAAGCCAGCCAGACTTACGGGCGTTGGGCGCCATCACGCCAATTCCCGGGTGACGTTTCCATCTATGGTGCTTATGATATGGCCGGCAACGTCCGGGAATGGAGCAGTACTGTTTTCACTGATGGCTCCGGCCTCTATCAAATCAAAGGCAGTAGCTCCGTGGCTACGAAACGTTATCTGCCATTGGGCGGAGCTGGTGACATGCCTTTGATTCCCTCTGATGTTGGCTTCCGATATGTCATCCCACTTCCCCAGGAAAATGAGTAATAACATCATGCGCAGGAGGTGCATAATTATGCTTAACCCCAGTCTTCAGCCTGGGGAAAGGTACTCACCAAAACTAGGTGCCCCGGAGAGGCACTACAGAGAAAACGAGACCACACATCTGCTGTTCTGTTGGCGGTCGCTTGCGACCACCGGGGAAAGGAGCGGGAGCGGATCCGGAGCTGGAAGCTCCGGCCACTTTCGGGAGGGGAATCCGGAACGGGGAACGCGGTCTGAAGCCCGCTGAAGCGACGCAGACTGAAGTCTGTACTACGAACGACATGTTTCCGGTTTTTGCATGAGTTGTTTCAAAAATTTTCCCATATCAATCAGTAATTCAGCCTTCTAAAAGGAAAAACGCACGATGAAAGCACTGCTGAAAACCCGGCCCGGTGAAGGGCTCGAACTTTGTGATGTTCCTGTACCCGAATACGGCATCAATGACGTTCTGATCAAAATTGAAAAAACGTCGATTTGCGGAACTGATGTGCATATTTACAATTGGGATGACTGGGCGCGGCAGACCATCAAACCCCCTATGATTATCGGGCATGAATTTGTCGGGCATGTGTCTGCTTTCGGTGCCAATGTGCATGACCTGAAAATCGGGGATTTGGTCAGTGGGGAAGGGCACATTGTCTGTGGGCGTTGCCGGAACTGCTTGGCCGGACGCCGGCATCTTTGTCCGAAGACCCAGGGCGTAGGCGTCAACCGCAGCGGAGCTTTTGCCGAATATCTGGTCATCCCGGTCACCAATGTTTGGCATTGCAATCCGAAGCTCAATCATGAAGTCTTGTCCTGCTTTGATCCGTTGGGTAATGCTACCCATACTGCGTTAAGCTTTCCGGTTCTTGGTGAAGATGTCCTGATCACCGGCGCCGGGCCGATCGGCATCATGGCCGCCGCCATCGTCCGGCATGCCGGCGCCCGTTATGTGGTGATTACCGATATCCAGGAAAGCCGCCTTGAACTGGCGCGCAAAATGGGGGTTACCCGCGCCGTCAATGTCCGCCTGGAAAAATTGCATGATGTTCTGAATGAGTTGGATATGAAAGAAGGCTTTGATGTCGGCCTGGAAATGTCTGGAAACCCCGCGGCCTTCAATTCAATGCTGGATACCATGTGCCATGGCGGTAAAATTGCGATGTTGGGCATTCAGCCGTCCACCACCGCTGCGGATTGGCAGAAAATCGTTTTCAATGGTCTGACGATCAAAGGCATCTATGGTCGTGAAATGTATGAGACTTGGTATATGATGACCAGCATGCTCGAATCCGGCTTGGATATTTCCCCGGTCATTACCCATCGTTTCCATTATCGGGATTTCGAGGAGGGTTTTGCGGCCATGCGCTCTGGTCATTCCGGCAAAGTGATCTTGAATTGGGAGGAATAAATCGATGAACCGTAATTTTCAACAGCATTTGAATGATGAATTGGCAAAAATCCAAGCCGCCGGACTATACAAGGAAGAGCGCATTCTGGTTTCACCGCAGGGCACTCGGGTCACCTTGGCCGATGGCCGGGAAGTGATCAACCTGTGCGCCAATAATTATCTGGGTTACGCCAGTGACCCACGCATTGTGCAGGCCGCCCATGATTACCTTGACCGGTATGGCTTTGGCCTGAGTTCCGTACGCTTCATCTGCGGTAGCCAGGACATCCATAAGGAACTCGAGGAAAAGGTCGCTTCTTTCCTCGGCACTGAGGATACGATCCTGTATTCCTCCTGCTTCGATGCCAATGGCGGCCTCTTTGAAACGTTACTTACTGCGGAAGATGCCGTCATCAGTGATGAACTCAATCATGCCAGCATCATCGACGGCATCCGCCTGTGCAAAGCCGCCCGTTACCGCTACCGTAACTGTGACCTGGAAGACCTGGAAAAACAGCTACAGGCCGCCGCAAAGGCACGCTTCAAACTGATCGCTACCGATGGCGTCTTTTCCATGGATGGCGTCATTGCCCCGCTGCAGGAAATCTGCGACTTGGCGGAGAAATATGGCGCGCTGGTGATGGTTGACGATTCGCATGCGACTGGATTCCTCGGCGAACATGGCCGTGGCTCGATCGAATATCGCAAGGTTATCGGACGCGTGGATATCATCACGAGTACTTTTGGAAAAGCGCTGGGCGGAGCCGGCGGCGGTTTTACCACAGGACGCAAGAAAATCATCGAATTGTTGCGCCAGCGCTCTCGGCCCTATCTGTTCAGCAATTCGCTTTCTCCCACCATCATTGGGGCAGCGTTGAAAGCGCTGGAATTAGTCCAGAAAGAACCGGCGCCAAGGCAGCATCTGGTCGCTCTCGCTGAACGCTTCCGAACCGGCCTGAGCCAGGCGGGATTCACCCTGCGCGGAGCCGGACACCCGATCATCCCGGTCATGCTTGGAGATGCTGAAAAAGCCCAGCAAATGGCTCGGGACTTGCTGCAGCAAGGCTTTTATGCGATTGGCTTCTTCTATCCAGTCGTCCCCCTCGGCCAGGCCAGAATTCGTACCCAGCTCTCGGCGGCTCACAGCTTCGAGGATATTGATCGGGCAGTTCAAGCATTTAGCAATGCAGCACACGACGCGGAGTAAAACCGCAAGCAACATATAGAAAAGAGATTCACGATGAGAAGTATGACCGGATATGGACGGGGCACGGCTGAAGCAGATGGAAATCTGGTCAGCGTCGAACTCTCTGCTGTTAACAGCCGTAAGCAGGTCGAAATGCGTTTCGCAATCCCGCGCGAGCTTGGCATGCTGGAGCCGCCATTGCGCCAACAGGCTCAGCAAAAACTATCCCGTGGCAGTCTGAATATTGCTGTCACCTACCAGCTCAGCCAGGAAAACAACAGCCAACTCTCCTGTATCGATCTGGAAGCCGCCTGCCGGGCGGTCGAAATGCTGCGCGAAATCGGACGTCGCAGCGGTCTGCAAAACGAACCCAGCATTGCGGATGTTCTGCAAATCCCCGGTGTCTTGAATACGACTGGCAGCTTGCCCTACAAACCCCTACAGCAACTGGCCGAAACCGCGTTGGGGCGAGCCTTGGAAGGATTGGATGCCATGCGCCTTAAAGAAGGCCAGGTGCTGCAGCAGGATCTACAGCAGCGGGGGCAAGTTATGAGTGGCCTGGTAGAGCGTATTGTCGCCCGGCGGGATGAGGCCGTGCAGCAGCAGAAGCTGCGCCTGCAGGAACGCATTGCCAAATTAGGGCTGGAACTCAGCTTGGATGATGAACGTCTCGCCAAAGAGCTCGTTTTCTATGCCGAACGGGCTGATATCACGGAAGAGACGGTACGTCTGCAAAGTCACTTGGTGCAATACCAGGATCTTCTTAACAGCCCGGATGATCCCGGAAGAAATCTGGATTTCCTGGGGCAGGAGATGAACCGGGAAGTTTCGACTCTTGCCGCGAAAACAGCGGATCAGGAGATTTCGGCACTGGCTCTGTCGCTGAAGACGGAGCTGGGGCGGATTCGTGAACAGATCATGAATATCGAGTAACTGCCATGAAACTGGACTTGAATAAACTCCCTGTTACTCCGGCGCTTCGAATCCTGAGAGACGCTGGCGTTAGCTATGAAGCGAAGGTCTACGATTATGTCGAACGCGCGGGAACAACACGCATATCGGAAGTCTTCGGACTGGATGAACATCGCGTCATTAAAACCCTGATCATGGAAACTGACAGCAAAAAGCCCTTTGTTATTTTAATGCATGGGGACCGGAGCGTCTCCCTGAAAAACATGGCTCGTTTTCTGGGTGTCAAGTCCGTCATGCCCTGTGATCCGGCTCAGGCGGAACGCAATTCCGGGTATAAATGTGGCGGTACTTCACCGTTTGGAACACGCAAAAAGATGCCGGTTTACGTCGAAAAATCGATTTTGGAGCTAGATTCTTTCTATATCAATGGGGGGCATCGCGGTCTGGTGCTGAAGTTGCTCCCTGCCGATTTGAGCCGGGTGCTTTCGCCAGTTCCGGTCGAAGTCGCCATTGCCAGCCTGGATTGAACCGTTTATGCGACGCTTACTGATCCTTCTTGCTTTGCTTTTGGCCTTGCTCGCCCTGCCACTGCTGTTGCGCAGATCAAGCCCGCCAGCGGTTTATGATCTGGCAGTCTTCAATACCCTGGGGCGGCTCAGCCTTTGGAATGTCGACCGGAGAAACGCGGATCGTATCGCGCGGGATGCGATCGCAGAACTGCAGAACTTGCATCGGATCTTGAATCTTTTTGACCCCGAAAGCGAAGTCTCCCGCCTGAATCAAACTCCTCCTGGCGAATATTTCAAATGCTCGGAGCCGCTCTGGCAAATCCTGCTGACAGCCAGAGAGGCCCAGCAATTGACCAAAGGCGCTTTTGATATAACGATCGGTCCCTTGATGAGGCTCTGGGGCTTTCATCGTAAAAGGGATTCGCTGCCAGCGCCGGAGGAAATTCAGTCCGTTCTTGCAAACGTCGGCTTTGACAAGCTGTTGTTCGATGAAGAGAATCAACGTGTTGCTTTTAGCCGTCCGGGAATGTCAGTTGATTTCGGTGGCCTGGCGAAAGGCTTTGCTCTGGATTGGATTCGGCCTCTGATCGAAAAACAGGGCTGCTACAGCTATATGCTGGATCTGGGCGGAAATATCTATTGCTCGGCAGAACCGCCCTCCGGACGCCGACAATTTTTCCAGATCGGCATCCGGGATCCGGCAGACCCTGATAAGATTCTCCAAACTGTAGCGCTGCGGGATCGTTATATCTCCACCAGCGCTAATTATGAAAGAGCCCTGTTTATTGGCGAAAAGAAAATCGGGCATCTGCTGAATCCGCAAACCGGGTATCCGGTGGAGCTGCGCTCGTCGGTGACCGTCATCACCTGCCGGGGCAGCTATTCAGATGTTTTCTCCACCGCAGTCTTCGTGGCAGGAGAGGAGTTGGCTCGCCAACTCAGCAAACAAATTCCCGGTACGGAATTCATTATTTTGCCATAAAGTGGCGAAGCGGAGTGTCCGCTGCCTTATTTCTCGCTGGCGGCCAGGCGTTGTTTGGCGACCCGTTGACATTCCTGTAACAGTTTTTCAAAGCGTCGGCCATAATCAATAAAGGTATCCAGACGTCGTTGCAGCTGGATGTCGCTATCCTCCGGGTTGTCTTTGGCATGAAATACTGTCGCCACATGGGGTTCAATGGAAAAGCCGCCATCATATTGATTGCAGAATAGATCGATCAGGATCGCTCGCACGTCCCCTTCGCCATCTCCGGCAAAACAGAATTTCGGTACGGGCTCTCCCTCCGCATTCAACGTGGCGGTCGCATCTTTAATATGCACATAGGCAATATGCGGCTTGACCTGTGTATAAAACTCCCAGGAAGACTGTGTCGGATAGGGCTTGCTGCCCAAGTGCCGTAGCGTAAAAGTAGGATTTCCGGTATCATAGATCAATT
>Ga0172378_10003456_pt1 | contig 14854 bp, 16 predicted proteins | sample GrowelOW332metaG_FD_119755 | JGI IMG/M metagenome (GOLD analysis project Ga0172378, IMG submission 119755) | Groundwater microbial communities from an aquifer near a municipal landfill in Southern Ontario, Canada - Pumphouse #3_1 metaG | ecosystem: Environmental > Aquatic > Deep subsurface >... | reverse complement strand
ATGGCTTAATCTTTTGCAAAATTAATGAAAATTTATCAAAAAAAGATATTCAAACTTTACCTTTCATGGTAAAATTAAAAGTAATCACGACATATTAATAAGGGGGAGAAAAATGGATTTAAAGAGTAAGATTGATGTTTTTGAAGGGTTTCCGAAAGAGGGTATTAGTTTTAAAGATATTAACAGTCTTTTACGAGACCCAAAAGCATTTAAATGCACCATTGATGCTTTATATGATGTCGCAAAAGCACTCGATGCGAATGTTATTTGTATTCCAGAAGCAAGAGGCTATATCTTAGGAACGCCCTTAGCGTATAAGTTAGGTACAAGTCTTGTACCTATTCGCAAGCCAGGTAAACTACCTGGAGAAGTAGTCAGTGAAGCGTATGACTTAGAATATGGATCAAATACCATTGAAATTCAAAAAACAGCGATTCAGTCCGGAGATCGTGTCATTATTGTGGATGACCTTTTGGCAACAGGCGGTACAATGCACGCAGCGGTTGATCTTGTTGAAAGCCTAAATGGTGAAATAGCAGGATTATTATTTTTAATTGAACTGACCGAATTGGGCGGACGTGATTTATTAAGCAATTATTACGTCAAAACATTGGTACAGTATCCAGTATAAGGAGTGACTTCATATGGATAATCGAGCAGTATTTGCTAACGTAGAAAAACTAATAGAAACGGCTAAACAACATAATCCTGGACAAAGTATGGACATGATTATGAAAGCCTTTAAATTAGCTGATGATGCACATAAAGATCAAAAAAGATTATCTGGGGAAGAATATGTTATTCATCCTGTAGCAGTAGCGACTTCACTTGCCGAATATGGAATGGACATTGAAACAATTGTCGCAGCACTATTGCATGATGTTATCGAAGATACCCGTTATTCATATGAAGATATTCAAGTGCTATTTAGTACAGAAATTGCTGATTTAGTAGAAGGGGTTACAAAAATTGGCCACTTGGCTTACCAGTCTAAAGAAGAAAGCCAGGCAGAAAATCTACGAAAAATGATTTTAGCGATGTCAAAAGATATTCGGGTTATTTTAATTAAACTCATGGACAGATTACATAATATGCGAACCTTAGAATATATGAGTGAAAAAAAACAGCTTGAAAAATCAATGGAAACCCTCGATATTTATGCACCCATTGCCAATCGTTTAGGGATTCAAAAAGTTAAGGCAGAGCTAGAAGATTTAGCACTCAAGTATATTGATCGTGATGGCTATTATGATCTTGTTCAAAAGGTCAAAATAAAACAACAAGATCGAGAAGCATATATTAAAGAAGTCATTAAGACCCTTGAACAAAAGATTGACGAGATGGATATCCATCTTGTTAAAATATATGGGCGTTCCAAACATTTTTATTCGATTTATCGAAAAATGCATATGCAACACCTTTCTTTTGAACAAATTTACGATCTCATTGCAGTTCGCGTCATTGTTGATTCCGTTAAAGATTGTTATGGTGTTTTAGGGACTGTACATACGCAATGGAATCCAATCCCTGGGCGGTTTAAAGATTACATTGCGATGCCAAAACCAAATATGTACCAATCCATCCATACAACAGTGATTGGACCAAAAGGGATCCCTTTTGAAATACAAATCAGAACAAAAGAAATGCATGAAACAGCCGAATATGGCATTGCTGCACATTGGATTTATAAAGAAGGTAAAAAAAATCCAATGGGAAGCAAAGAAAAAAGCTATGAAAATAAAATAGCTTGGTTGCGACAGATTTTAGAATGGCAACAAGAACTTGACAATGCTGGGGATTTAATCGAAACCGTTAAAGTGGATTTACTGAATGAAGAAGTTTATGTATTTTCACCAAAAGGGAAAGTCATTGAATTGCCAATGGGGTCTTGTCCATTAGATTTTGCCTATCGGATTCATAGTGATATCGGCAACTCTTGCGTTGGCGCAAAAGTCAACAATAAAATTGTGCCTTTAAACTATACCCTTAATAATGGCGATATTGTTGATGTTATGACGTCTAAAAATGCCAATGGTCCAAGCCGAGATTGGTTGAAATTTACGAAAAGTGCGCATGCTAGAAATAAGATCCGACAATATTTTAAAAGAGAAGAAAAAGAAGAAAATATTTCTAAAGGCAAGCAAATTCTAGAACGCGAAATTCGGCGAGAAGGCTTACAAGAAACACAATTGATTTCAATTGCGTATCTAGAAATCATTGCTGACAAATTAGACTATAAAAATTTAAAAGATTTCTATGCGGCGATTGGCTATAGTGGCCTAAAATGGGGAACCATCCTTCAAAAAATGAAGCTTGTTTATCCAGACGAGTTTCCAAAAGAAGAAGTTGTTTTAAAAAAGGCACAAAAAGTCAAACAGACCAAATCCAATTTTATTGTTCAAGGCTATAGTGATATTGATGTTCGTCTCGCTAAATGTTGTAATCCTGTTCCAGGTGATGAAATTGTTGGCTATATCACAGTCGGTAGAGGGATTTCAGTCCATCGGACAGATTGCCCAAATGTTTTAAATATGAAAGATGAAAGTCGAATTGTTCATATTGAATGGAACCATTCCGGCACAGCAGGGAAGTTCCAGACAGAAATTCACATTAAAGCACACGAAAAACAAGGGACAATCATTGAGGTTTCTCGCATTTTTATCGATTTAAATGTAACCGTCATTGCACTGGATGCACGATCAGATAATGGGTTTGATTATTATAAAGCGGTGATCGAAATTGGATCGGTTAAAGAAGTCAGTAAAGTCATGAAGGCACTTAATAAATTATCTGTCGTGACAAGTGTACGGCGAGCATAAAGGAGAAAAATATGGAATTAAAATTTGTACGTATGCCCGTTGGTGCATATGAAGGAAATTGTTATTTTATCTGGGATGATGACAGTAAAAAAGGCTTTGTTGTTGATCCAGGGGCAGCAGAACAGAAAATCATTGATTTTATTCATGAAAACCAATTAAAAATTGATAAAATATTATTGACGCATGGACATTCTGACCATATTGCAGGCGCAGATATGCTTCGCGAAGCAACAGGGGCAAAAGTTTATATTCATCGTTTAGACGCTAATTATATGACAGAAGCGGCTAAAAACTTATCTGGCATGACAGGACAAGCGTTAATCTTAAAACCTGCAGATGTGCTTTTAGACGATGGTGATGAAATTGAAGCGCTTGATGGACTAACCCTTAAAGTACTCCATACACCAGGTCATACGCCAGGCAGTATTTGCTTTGTTGGTGATGGGTTTATCTTATCAGGGGACACCCTTTTTAAAGGGTCCATTGGCCGGACAGATTTTCCAGGTGGTAGCTATGAAGATATGTTAAAATCCATCGAAAAATTAAAACAGTGTAAAGACACACTCTTAGTTTTACCAGGACATTTTGACACAAGTACCATGGCCTTTGAAAAACAGCATAATCCATACTTTTAAAGCATATGATAAAAGAAATATCCTTTTTTATTCCTGATGATCAGTATCAATATACTTGTATTGAAATTTGCCAACAATTTTTACCAGAATTTAAAATTTTGTTTGAGGAAACGGCTATTTATGAGATAGAAGCAAAAGTATTGGACAAAAAGCTAACCCTTGCTTATCGAGAAAAAAATCAAACAAAAAATCAAGAAACGTATCACCTAAATAGCCCCTTGGACAAGGAAACGTTCAGGGGGTTTTTATACGAATTTTTCTGCAAAAAATTTCACAAACAATTGGAATGGGGCTTGTTAACCGGGGTAAAGCCAGTTAAAAGAGCCCATCAGCTTTTAGCGAGTGGGTTAGACCAAAAAAGCACGGTAGAAAAACTCAAAGCAAAATATAAGATGACTACTCAAAAGGCGATATTAATCACACAATTGGCGCATAATGAAATGGCCTATATGTATCCACTAGACGCCAAAAAAATCAGTTTGTATGTTGGTATTCCCATTTGCTTTTCAAAATGTACGTATTGTTCTTTTGTGACGACTGTTGCAAAGCCAAAACAAGCGATCATTGAACAATATCATCAGCATTTGTTAGAAGAAATCAAATTAACCGGAGAATGCGTTCAACAAGCAGGGTTTAAAATTGATACGCTCTATGTTGGGGGCGGAACGCCTTCTATTCTGAGTGCACAACAAATCGATCAATTGTTTAATGCGCTGGAAGCGGCCTTTGATCTTTCAGAATTGCGGGAATTTTCATTTGAATCGGGCAGGCCAGAAACAACAACGCGAGACCGTTTAGAAGTCTTAAAAAAACATCAGGTGACACGCCTTTGTTTAAATCCGCAAAGCATGAATCAAAGCACCTTAGCAGCCATTAATCGCCAATATGCGCCAGAAGAGATTTTAGAAAAATATGCCTTAATAAAATCTTATGGTTTTAAACAGATTAATATGGACCTGATTTTAGGATTAAACCATGAAAGCCAAGACGCTTTTTTAAAAAGTCTTCAGCAAATCATTGGCTTAAAACCAAGCAATTTAACCATTCATAGTTTAGCGATTAAAAAAGGGGCTGTGATGCGGGATAATCAGGCTGATGCATTAAAGACGATGGATATGGTTTATTCAAAAACCTTTTATGATAAGATCAATGATCTTTTAGAAGCAGCCGATTATCATCCTTATTATCTGTATCGGCAAAAATATACAGCCGCTAATGGCGAAAATATAGGATATGCACAAGCTGGTGAAGATTGTATTTATAATATGTTGATGATGGCAGAAAAACAAACCATTTTAGGCATTGGTGCAGGATCCTCCGGCAAAGTTTATTTTTCAGAAGATGACCGGTTCGAAAAAATATTTACAGTAAAAGATGTAAGAACCTATAATTTAAAAGCAGCCGAATTAATTCAAAAGAAAATAAACTGCTATAAAAAATTATTCAATCTTGAAAGACAAGATTAGCTGTGTTACAATATAAAAAAGAGCAATAAGGTAAAGGTGATGATCATGAAAAATGGATATGTTAGTGCCATCAAAAAAAGACGTTCAACACGAATCTATCATAAAAAACATATTTCGGCAGAAAAACAAGAAAAAATAAAGAATTTTTGTGATAATCAAAAATCTATGTTTGGCGCCAAGATTAGAATAGAAATCGTTGAAAAACAAGCACAACAGCGCAAATTAGCAACCTACGGGGTCATTAACAATGCACAAACTTTTTTAGTCGGCATTATGGACCGCTCCTTCTATGCAGAAGAAGCGATTGGTTATGCGATGGAAGAAGCCATTCTCTATACGACGTCTCTCGGGATTGCAACCTGCTGGTTAGGGGGTACCTTTAATAAAGGGGCCTTTGCGGATGCCGTTGAATTGCGTAAAAGTGAATGTTTACCCGTTGTTTCACCCATTGGTCTATTTGGGTCTAAAAACCCGCTTAAAAACGTGATCGACAAAAGCTTGATTCAGGCACATCGGAGAAAAGCCTTTGAAGAATTGTTTTATAGTGGCGATTTTAGAACACCTTTAACTAAAAAGATGGCAGGGGATTATTCACGGCCTTTAGAAATGGTTCGCCTTGCTCCCTCCTCTATGAACAGCCAACCTTGGCGCGTTCTTGTAGAAGGTAGTATGGTCCATTTTTATCGCATTTTGCCACGGACTTTAAATCGGATTGATATGGGGATCGCACTCTGTCATTTTGATAAAGCAACAAAAGAACGAAAATTAAACGGACACTTTGAATATGTTGATAGAGCGCTCGATAAAACACCTGCAAATGGGTTTTATACAATGAGTTGGATAAAAGATTAAAGATAATCTTTAATGGGTATTGACGAATTTTCGCTTTTTACGTATAATAATAAGATAGGCTTAAAAATTTGGAGGGAAAATGAACACATTCTATAGAAACGCCATGTGTGGCGAGCTGACAAAAGAATTAGTCGGCAAAACAGTCAAGTTATCAGGCTGGGCGGATACAAGACGTAGCTTAGGCGGCGTTATTTTTATTGATTTAAGAGACCGCTCCGGTAAAGTGCAATTAGTAAGTAATGAAACGATTAGTGCAGAAGCATTTACAGAAGCAGAAAAGGTACGTAGCGAATACGTGCTTTGTGCAGAAGGTGAAATTGCATTGCGTGATCCAGAAACCATCAATCCTAAGATGGCAACCGGTGAAATTGAAATTGTTTTAACGCAATTAACGATTTTAGATACATCAGAAACACCACCAATTTATGTAACTGATGAAGATAAGACGAATGAAGCCATTCGCTTAAAATATCGTTATTTAGATTTAAGAAAACCTAAAAATCAAAAGATTCTTATGACAAGAGCAAAAGTTGCTGCCTTAACACGGGAATTTTTGAATGAAGAAGGTTTTTGTGAAATTGAAACACCTGTTTTGGGAAAACCAACACCAGAAGGTGCACGTGATTTCTTAGTGCCTTCACGGGTACAAAAAGGTAAATTTTTTGGTTTACCACAAAGCCCACAATTATTTAAACAAATCTTAATGATCTCAGGAATGGATCGCTACTATCAAATTGCAAAATGTTTCCGAGATGAAGATTTAAGACAAGATCGACAACCAGAATTCACCCAAATCGATTTAGAAATGTCCTTTGTAACCAAAGATGATATTATCCCAATCATGGAAAATATGATTAGTAAAATCTTTAAAGATATTCGTGGAATTGAATTACAAAAACCATTTAAACGCATGACCTATCAAGAAGCTATGGATCGTTATGGTTCAGATAAGCCAGATACCCGCTTTGAAATGGAACTCAACAATATTTCTGATATTGTTAAAGATTCTGACTTTAAAGTGTTTGCATCAGCTATTAAAAAGGGCGGTTCTGTCCGTGCCGTTGTTGCAAAAAATGCGCAAGATAAATTATCTAAAAAAGCATTAAAAAACTTAGAAAAATTTGTTCATGTTTATAAAGCAAAAGGCTTAGCTTGGATTGATGTTAATGATGGGCCAATGAAATCACCAATTTTAAAATTCATTTCAGAAGAAGAAAAACAGGCGATTTTTGATCGATTAAATGCAGAACCAGGCGATTATATCTTTATTGTTGCCGATACAGATGAAATTGCATGTACATCACTTGGGATGTTGCGCTTAGAACTTGCTAAACGTCTTAACTTTGATTTAAAAGGCAAATTTAATTTCTTATGGGTTATTAATTTCCCATTATTAGAATATGATGCAGAAGCCGGTCGCTATATGGCAAAACATCATCCATTCACAATGCCACTAACAGAAGATTTACATTTACTTGATGAACATCCAGACCAAGTGCGTGCAGACGCCTATGATATGGTTGTTAATGGGGTAGAATTAGGCGGTGGTTCCATTAGAATTCATAATCAAGATATTCAAGAAAAAATGTTTAAAGCATTAGGCTTTACGAAAGAATCTGCTTGGAGACAATTTGGATTTCTACTCGAAGCCCTTAAATACGGAACACCACCACATGGTGGATTAGCCTTTGGTATGGATCGACTCATTATGATGTTGTTAGATATTGACAATATCCGTGACGTCATTGCCTTCCCTAAAACACAAAACCATTCTTGCTTAATGACTGATGCACCAGCAGAAGCTGAATTAGATCAATTGATTGATCTTGGCATCAGTATCGACGAGCTGTAAAATGAAAGAAATAGGGATCGTTCGAGAAACCAAGGGTAGAGATGCCTTAGTGGAAATCAACCGTCATTCCGCTTGTGGTGATTGCCAAATGTGTGAAGTCAGCAAAGATAAACAGACAATGAAAACTTTCGTTAAAAATATGGTCAATGCCCAAGTTGGGGATAATGTGGCCGTTGAAATGAATTTCAGCAATGTTTTTTGGGCAGTATTGATTATGTATGGGATTCCTTTAGTAACGTTTCTTTTAGGCTGTGGATTAGGCTATTTTTTATCAGAACCTTTGCAAATAGATCAGGTTTTAACCGCTTTTGGTACGGGGGTTCTTTTCATGGTGGTCACCTATGTGATTATTCATTTCTATGAAGTTAGAGGAACCTTTAGTACAAAAGGGTTTTCGCCCCATATTACAGAAATATTAGCACCAGATGACGAAGCAAAAAAATAAAAGAGATGAACCGTTGACTAAGACCCTTTAGCGGCGGTTTTTCGTTTTTTTGTAAAAAGAAGGGCTTAATGAAGGCAACTATTTTGTCCATTTGATCAGTCTGTTTATGATATAAGCGTGCTATATTTTATAGGAATGGGATATAGCTTAGACCCTATACGAATAAAATTTAGTGACAGAAATTTTTTTTTATGATATAATAAAAAATATAATAATTATTTAGGAGGACAGAATGAGTAATCCACACGTGGTCATTGAAATGGAAAGTGGCAAAACAATGAAGCTTGAATTATATCCAGATGTTGCACCAGTGAGTGTTGACAATTTTGCAAAATTAGTTAAAAAAGGGTTTTATGATGGGCTTATTTTCCATCGCATTATACCAGGTTTTATGATCCAAGGCGGGTGTCCAGACGGGACAGGTATGGGTGGCCCTGGTTATACAATCAAAGGCGAATTTTCTGGTAATGGCGTTAAAAATGATTTAAAACACAAACGTGGCGTTTTATCAATGGCACGCTCTCAAAATCCAGATTCAGCAGGATCTCAATTCTTTATTATGGTTGATGATGCGCCTTATCTAGATGGGCAATATGCTGCTTTTGGTGCGGTTGTAGAAGGAATGGACGTTGCAGATGAAATTGTTGCAACACCTAAAAACTTTCAAGATCGTCCAGAAACACCACAAGTGATGAAAAAAGTTTATCTTGCTGAAGAATAAATGAAAATTTTTCTAATTCGCCACGTTGAGACCGTTGGAAATGTTGAGAAACGTTTTAATGGGGTGAGTGAATCAGCTTATACAAAACGTGGAGAAAGTATGCAAGACCAATTGCTTCAAACATTGGTAAAATGGCATCAAAAAGAACATTTTGATGCCATTTATGCTAGTCCAACCTTAAGAGCCTTAAAAACAGCTGAAAAGTTGGCCCAATTAACACAGCTGCCCTTAACGCAAGATGAGCGCTTAAGAGAATTCAATTTTGGCATTTTTGAAGGATTAACGGCCGAAGAAGCAGAACAAAAAGCGCCTTCCGTTTGGAAAAACTGGATGAAAGATTATGACCGATTTACCCTACCCGGTGGCGACCATACTCAGGTCTATCAGCAAAGAATCGCAGAATTTATACAAACTTTACCGCAAGATCAAACAAGCGTTATTCTAACCCATGGGGGGACGCTTCGAACCATGGTGCAGCAATTACTTGATTTACAAGAAGATCAAAAATGGCATTTTGATATTGCATTAGGTAGTATTGTTTGTATAGAAAAAATTGAAAATTATGGCATTTTAAAAACCCTTTTTACACCGGAGTATCCTTAAAAGGGGTGTTTTTATATAAAAAAGTGTGACAAAATACAACTGAGAAGGCCGGTTTTCTTTAAGGCAACGGTATTTTGTGTAATCAATCAATAAAAAAGACAAACAGGAGAACGGATTGCAGGATATAAATCAAAACATCCATTTAACAATAGCCCTGGAAGATCCAGATGTTATTGTCAAAATATTTGGAAAATATGACGAAAATATGCTGTTGGTCGAAAAAATGTTCAAAGTTAACATTCAAGTGAACGATGACAATTTGCGCATTGTAGGCTCTGAACAATCGGCAAAAGCAGCGAAAGCAGTGATCGAAGAAATGAAAAAATATCTTCAAAAAGACGGGCATCTTGATAAAAATACCGTCGAATACATTGCAAATCTTCAAAAAAAGGGATTAGAAAAAGAATTCAGCAAACTTCAAGACGATACGATTTGTTTTACCATGCGTGGCAAACCGATCAAAAGCAAAACGCTTGGCCAACATGAATATATTCAAGCCATACGGGAAAATGACATTGTTTTTGGTATTGGACCAGCAGGAACAGGTAAAACCTATTTAGCGATGGCTGTTGCCATTACAGCGTTTAAAAACGGAGAAGTCAATCGCTTGATTTTGACCAGACCTGCCGTAGAAGCAGGCGAAAAATTAGGCTTTTTACCAGGCGATTTACAGGACAAAGTCGATCCTTATCTACGACCGCTTTATGACGCTTTATATGAAATTATGGGTGCAGAAGCCTTTGCCAGCAATATGGAAAAGGGGTTAATCGAAGTGGCTCCCTTAGCCTATATGCGTGGACGAACCTTAGAAAATGCCTACATTATTTTAGATGAAGCACAAAACACGACATCAGAACAAATGAAGATGTTTTTAACTCGTTTTGGTATGGGGTCTAAAATGATTGTTACGGGTGATGTCACACAAACTGATTTACCGTCCGGAAAACGATCAGGCCTTAAAGCCGTCAGAAGTATTCTTAAAGGCATCAAAGGGATTGCTTTTGTGAATTTTACAGAGCAGGATGTTGTTAGACATCGATTAGTTCAGCGCATTATTGTTGCTTATGACAGAGCTGAACAGAAAAAAAAGAAACAGGAGAAATAAATGGTTACTTTAGAAGTCGATAACCGAAGTCATGAAGAAATTGATTATGCGATTTTAAAGCAAGTGGAAATCTTTATTAATCGAACATTGGAAGTTGAAGGATTTGGATCAGATATTCCTAAAGAAATTAGTTTTTCTTTAGTTACACCAGAAGAAATTCATCAATTAAATCGCGATTATCGCCAAGTAGATCGGGAAACAGATGTGCTTTCATTTCCAATGCTAGAGTTTCCAGAAGACCGAGATATGCTTATATATGATATGGGAATCCCTGTCATGCTAGGCGATATTATCATATCCTTAGCACAAGCTAAAAAACAAGCAGAAGAATATGGCAATACACTTGAACGCGAAATTTGTTATTTAACCGTTCATTCTGTTTTGCATCTTCTTGGATATGACCATATGATTGAAGAAGATAAAAAAGAAATGCGCGCCCGTGAAAAAAAGATCATGGGAGATCGAGATTAAATGAAGCGTCTGATTCACAGTTTTAAGTTTGCGATTGCTGGTGTGAAGTACGTTTGGGTCACACAGCACAATATGAAAATACATTTTTTGGTAGGAACGATGGTCATCCTCGCAGGTATTTTTTTTCACCTTAAAGTTTGTGAATGGTTGGCAATTGTTATTGTTATTGGATTTGTTCTTATTTTAGAAGTGATTAATACGGCAATCGAAACATTGGTTGATTTATATACAGAAGATTATAATCAATTAGCACGAATTTCCAAAGATACAGCGGCAGGTGCCGTTATGTTGATGGCATGCGTTTCAGTGGTTGTTGGTATCATTATTTTTGGACCTAAGATTTGGGCCTTAGTAGAAGGCCTGTTTGTATAATTGAGGTAATTATGAGTAAAAAAGAAAATTTTAAATCCGGGTTTGTCAGTATTATTGGACGACCCAATGTTGGAAAATCAACATTATTAAATCAAATTATGGGCGAAAAACTGTTGATCACTTCCGATAAACCTCAGACAACGCGTAATGCGATTCGCTGTATTCATACGAGTGACCATGCGCAAATGGTTTTTATTGATACACCAGGGATGCATAAACCTAAAAACCGTTTAGGCGATTTTATGGTCAAATCAGCCTTAGAAACATTATCTGACGTTGATGCCGTGCTTTTTATGGTGGAACCAGATGACTATGTTGGACCAGGGGATCTTTTTATTTTAGAAAAACTTTCAAAATTAAAGACCGCTGTTATTTTAGTGATCAATAAAATCGACCAGGTCCCTAAAGAAAATATTTTAGCGATCATTGCACGTTTCCAAAAATATGATTTTTTAGAAGCCATTATTCCGGTTTCTGCCTTAACCAGTGATGGGGTGCAGGAATTAATGGAAACCGTTGAAGGCAAATTATTACCAGGACCGATGTTCTTTCCAGCGGATATGATTGTAGACCAATCCGAACGCTTTATTATTTCAGAACTGATTCGAGAAAAACTGTTGCGCTTATTAAAGGATGAAGTGCCACATGGCATTGCAGTCGAAATTTCATCGATGAAACCACGACCAAATAAAAATTTAATCGATATTGAAGCCACCATCTTTTGTGAGAAAAAAAGCCACAAAGGGATTGTGATTGGTAAAAAAGGGTCAATGCTCAAACGCATTGGGTCACAAGCACGTCAAGATATCGAATTCTTTCTAAAATCACCGGTTAATTTACAGCTTTGGGTCAAAGTTCGTCAAGATTGGCGCGAAAAAAACTATGATTTAAAAGAACTCGGTTATATCGAAAAATAATGGCAGCCATTAAGACCAGAGGGCTCGTCATCCGGGAAAGAGCCTATAGTGAACAAGACAAGATTTTAACCTTGTTCACAGAAAAAGAAGGTAAAATTCAAGCCATTGCCAAAGGGGCTAGGCGAAGAAAAAGCACGCTAGGAGCGGCAACACAACTTTTTACGTACTGTGAATTTGTGTATTGGCCAAGTAAAAATTTAGCCACCATTAATCAGGCAGAGGTTATTGAATCATATTATAAACTCAGTAATGATCTATATAAAATGGCCTTGGCTTCTTACGGCCTGGAGCTCCTTGATGCATTCTATGAATTATATCAAGGGGATGTCCAGGTTTTAAAAATGGTCTCCTATATATTATATTATCTTTCAGAAGATAAGGCAGCAGTCCCAGAAGCCCTTATTTTGTCATTACAATTAAAATTGTGTTATCTAAACGGCATTGCACCCGCATTTTTTTTAAAGTCGAACACATCAATCCCAACCTATATTTTTGAAATAGGAGAAGAAACGGACTATCATCATCATTATGTTTATCAACTAACGGTAGAGGACTATACGATGATACAAGAAACCATGAAAGCGCCCATTAATACGATCAGAACAAAACACTATCCTTTAGCAGCTGTCAAAAAAATATCCAGTATGCTCAATCATTATATCGGGTATTCTTTTGACCGACGCATGAAATCATGGGAATTTTATAAAGAAATTGGTGAAACAAATGAAAATAGAGAATAATCAAATTGATTCAGAAAATTTGCCAGAGCACATTGCTATCATTATGGATGGCAATGGCCGCTGGGCAAAAAAACAAAAGAAGCCGCGCCTTTTTGGGCATAATGCCGGCATGAAGACCTTACATAATACCGTTTATGCAGCGTCTCATATTGGCATCAAGGTCTTAACGGTCTATGCATTTTCCACCGAAAACTGGAAGCGCAGTCAAGAAGAAGTCAGTGGATTAATGACCTTAGCCGTGGAATATTTTGTTAAAGAAATTTCAGAATTACATAAAAATAACGTGAAAGTTAGAATTATTGGCGACAAAACAGGGTTACCTCAAAAAGTGCAAGAAGCAGCCCAAAAGGCAGAAGACAAAACAGCCAAAAACACAGGGTTGATTTTAAATGTTGCCTTAAATTATGGGGGCCGTGCAGATATTGTTCAAGCCGTTCAAAAGATCGTTAAAAAAGGGTTTAAACCCGAAGACATTACAGAAGACCTGATCAGTGCTTATCTTTATACGGCAGGGTTACCCGACCCAGACATCATGCTAAGAACGGGAGGCGACTTGCGGCTTTCCAATTTTATGATTTGGCAAAATGCCTATTCTGAATTCTTTTTTGATGATATTTGGTGGCCAGATTTCAATGAAGCAGCGCTTTTAAAAGTCATAGAAGCTTACCAACAACGTGAACGCCGATTTGGAGAGGTAAAAGAAAAATGAAAAAAAGAATTATAACAGCGATTATTGGACTGCCCATTCTTTTTGCGTTTTTAATTTTAGGCAATTGGTATCTTTTTGGAGCCGTTCTTTTTTTAAGCAATGTTGGCATGTATGAATATTGCAAGGCTTTAAATCACAAGCTTGAAAATAAAATGAGCTTTCTATTGATGTTTGTTTTAACCAGTGCCATGGTTTTTGTGATTAAGTGGGATTTATTTATTGCCTTACCAATCATGTGTTTGGCACTCATTGCGATTTTTTGTTTTGAGATTTTTTCAAAAAATGCAGATGCAATGCGGGCGATTAGCTGTGTTTTTGCATTATTATATATTCCAGTCATCTTCTCATTTTTATTGCTTTTTGAAGCGATTCAAGAAGGACAATACTTTTTGTGGATGATTTTCATTATTGCTTTTATTACAGATACCTTTGCGTATTTTACAGGGCGTGCCCTTCAAGGGCCTAAATTAGCGCCATTGATCAGTCCTAAAAAAACACGTTCCGGTGCGATTGGTGGATTGGTTTTTGCTGCAATAGCCATGCTTATTTATGGCTTAGTACTGCATTTTTCATTTCAATTTACCTTACCTTATTATTTATATATCTTGGTGGGCGTTGTTGCCTCGATTGCTGGCCAATGTGGCGATCTTGCGGCCTCTATGATTAAACGTAAAATGGAAATCAAAGATTTTGGAAAACTCTTGCCAGGACATGGTGGGATTTTAGATCGTTTTGATAGTATTCTTTTTATTATCCCAGTGGTCTTTGTTTTTGCAATTTTTGTTTCGGGGATGAAATAAATGAATCCTTTATCCATTCTTTTAACCCTCCTCATCCTTTCTGTCCTTGTCGTCGTTCATGAATTTGGTCATTTTATTGCGGCACGTAAAGTTGGTGTTGCCGTGGAAGAATTCTCCATTGGCATGGGGCCAGCCATTTACAAACGCCAAGGAAAAGAAACCCTTTTTGCCATACGTATTCTTTTAATTGGTGGGTATTGTAAATTACGCGGAGAAGCAGATGCTTCTGAAGAGCAGAAAATTGATCCAAACGATGCGAGCAATTTTTTAAATAAATCTAAAAAAGAACGCTTGTTCATCCTTGTTGCTGGCGTTATGATGAACTTTATCTTTGGCTATCTTTGTAT
>Ga0172378_10003455_pt1 | contig 14858 bp, 12 predicted proteins | sample GrowelOW332metaG_FD_119755 | JGI IMG/M metagenome (GOLD analysis project Ga0172378, IMG submission 119755) | Groundwater microbial communities from an aquifer near a municipal landfill in Southern Ontario, Canada - Pumphouse #3_1 metaG | ecosystem: Environmental > Aquatic > Deep subsurface >... | reverse complement strand
GTTTAATCGCAACGAATCTAACCCCCTATGTTGAGGTAGGACAATTTGCATACCTCGAAGTGGCATGGGTGAACCAGTTTGGTGCCTTCTTAAACTGGGGCTTAATGAAAGACCTTTTTGTTCCTTTTCGCGAGCAAAAAATGGAGATGAAAGTTGGTCGTAAATATATTATTCATGCCCATGTTGATGAAGAGAGTTATCGAATAGTTGCTTCTGCTAAGGTGGAACGTTATTTATCGACAGAAGAGCCTCCTTATGCAACCAACGATAAAGTTGAATTGTTGATTCAACAGAAAACCGATTTAGGATTTAAAGCTATTGTAGACAATTCGTACAGTGGCTTGATTTATGATAATGAATTATTCCAAGATTTATCTACGGGCGATCGAGTAGTTGGTTATGTAAAATATGTGCGTCCCGATGGAAAGATTGATTTGCGTTTGCAACCATCTGGTGCAAGAAATGTTTCTCTTTTTGCTGAGCGATTGTTAGCATATATCGTTTCCAATGGGGGAAGCATACCTTTTACGGACAAGAGTCCTGCCGATACAATTTATGATACGTTTGAAGTAAGTAAAAAAACCTTTAAACGTGCAGTTGGCGAACTGTATAAACATCAGAAAATTGTATTAGAGAAAGATGCTATTTGTATTGCTCCATCCGTTTAACCCCGTTTTTTTTAGTTAAAATAGGGCTTAATTTATGTTTTAATAAATTTTGTTAGAAAAGTCATTCCTTTATTTGCTATATTAATTATTCTTTTTTATATCTTTGACGCCCTTTGCGAATAGATTTAAAAGTTAATTATTAATTAAGAATAGCAATGAATACAAAAAGTTTACGTCAGTTTTGTTTGTTTTTAGTTCTGTTTTCCTGTGGCATAGCTTGGGCTCAAGCGCCAGAAGGTTATTATGACAGTGCTCTAAATAAAAACAAAGAACCTTTATTGAGTGCTCTACACGATATTGTAGGTCCTCACACCACCGTTAGTTATACAGGACTATGGTCTGTTTACAAAACCTCAGATCGCCGTGCTGATGGGACCGTTTGGGATATGTATTCCACTTCTAAATTTACGTTTGGTTCCGATCAATGTGGTAGTTATTCAAGTATTGGAGATTGTTATAACCGTGAACACTCCTTCCCTAAGAGTTGGTTTGGCAAATCGAGTCCAATGGTAAGTGATGCTTATCACATCTATCCAACCGATGGAAAAGTGAATGGACAACGTAGTAACTACCCATATGGTGAAACCAATAGCGGATCGCAAGTATCTTCTCATGGAGATGTTCATCCATTAGGTCAATTAGGCCCCTGCTCTTTCCCTGGTTATTCTGGTACTGTTTTTGAACCAGTAGATGAGTATAAAGGTGATTTTGCGCGTACCTATTTCTATATGGCTGCTTGTTATAAAGATCGTATCTCTTCTTGGAATAGTCCTATGTTATCGAATGATGACTATCCTTGTTATACTACTTGGGCTATCAACCTATTACTTAAATGGTCGCGTCAAGACCCCGTTAGTGATAAAGAGATAAACAGAAATAACGCTGTTTCTGCTTATCAACATAATAGAAATCCATTTATTGATTATCCTGAATTAGCTGAATTTATCTGGGGCGATAAAATGTCTGCCGATTGGCAACCAGGTGGTGAGGTTGTTCCAGAACTTTCCACTCCAGTAGATGCTTCTTCTATCAACATGGGCCTTACCGCTACTGCAAGACCATTAGCTAAAGTGATTCAAGTGAAAGGTGCTAATCTTACAGAGGATGTTACTGTAACTGTTTCTAATGCTACTAATTTTTCTTTGTCTGCTGCAACATTAACTGCTGCTCAGGTAAACACAGGTGTTGACTTAACAGTTACTTTTTCTGCAACTACTGCAACTGTAGCAACTACCACTTTGACCATTAGCAATGCAAATGTAACTTCTACGATAAGTTTATCGGCACAAGCTGTGGAGGGTATCCCTGCTCAACCAGCTGAAGATATTAAACCAACCTCTTTTGTAGCCAACTGGACTAATGTGCATGGTGCTGTAAACTATTCATTAAGTGTATCAGATGATACCGGTGTATTGCCTGGTTTCCCTGTTGAAGTAGCAGCTGTTTTAAATGCATATACTGTTGCAGGTTTAACACCATCTACAGCTTATACCTATCAATTGACCTATGGCGATGTTACCTCTAATGTAGTAGAAGTATCTACTCCAGAGTTAGAAAAGGTAATCTCTTTTGTTGCTCCTGCAGGTGGTTATGATTTTGCAGCTGTTCCTGGTTCTCCTTCAGAAATGAAAGAAGTGGTGCTTTATACAGAAAATGTAACGGAGGATGTAACAGTAACTATTGCTGCTCCTTTTGAAATAAGTAAAGACAAAGCTACTTGGGCACAAAGCCTATTGTTAGATGCTTCGGGAGAAAGTTTCTACTTACGTTTAGCTGCTACTAGTGTGGGCTCTTATACCGCTGTATTAAATGCATCTACTACAACTACCGAAGGAGATGAAGTGGATGTTACAGGTATCTCTTCTGCACCCGTTTCGTTTGTAGAAGATTTTGAAGCTGCAACTAGCGGTGGTTACTACACACAAGAAGTGCAAGGTTCTGTTGCTAATTGGGATTTTGTAGATGCAGGAGTATGGGGTTCGTCAGGCGACCGTTATAACGGAAAACTTGCTGTTAGATTCGGTAAATCGGCTACTTCTTCTATTACCATGTTAGAGGATAAGTTGAATGGTGCTTCTACGCTTTCTTTCCAGATAGCACGCTACGGTGGTGACACAGAGGGTACTATCGATGTTTTCTACTCCGTAGATAAGGGAGATAATTGGACAAAACTTGGTAGTGAGGTTATCTCAGCTACTACGCTTACTGAATATACCTATACCATTAATACATCTTCACCAGTACGTTTGAAATTTGCGCAAGTAGATGGTAAACGTCTTTGTTTAGATGATGTTACTTTAAGTGACTATGTGAGTGGTGTAGACAACGCACTTGCTTCTAAAACATTAGATGCTTTTTGTGCTAACGGTCGTTTAGTTCTTGAATCTACTATAGACCAACGTGTAAAAGTTTATTCTGCAGACGCAATGACTCTTTTTAACGAAGATGTAGCAGCTGGAACAAAAACAATTACTTTACCTCGTGGTATGTATATTGTAGTAGGTAACGATACTTCTAAGAAAGTTATAATCAAATAAGAATGAAAAAATTATCAATGATCAGGAGTGCCATGGCACTCCTTTTCTTTATTCCTTTTTTTGTATATGCGCAAGAAGCGCCAGTAGATTATTATAAAAATGCAGAGGGATTAAAGAAAGCAGCGTTAAAAACCGCACTTCACCAGATAATTGGAACAGCGGATGTATTAGGATATGGTAGCGGATCGGGCAAAACATGGTCTGGCTTTTGTCAGGTGGATGTAGGCGAAGATGGCTACTATGTAGATATGTATTCTAATGAGAAAGCTAGTGTAAACGGACAGGGCCCTGGCTCTGGCATGAATATTGAACACTCCTTTGCTAAGAGTTGGTGGGGACGTGTTAAGAATCAAGCCTATCGTGATATTCAACAGTTGCGCCCCTCTAACTCACGTGCTAATTCCGCTAAAGGAAGTTGGCCAATGGCAGTAGTGGATGGTAAAACAACTTACGATAATGGTTCTATCAAGGTGGGTCAATCGAGTAGCCGACCAGGTGGAGAGATTACTGCATGGGAACCAGAAGATCAGTATAAGGGCGACTTTGCTCGTATATATATGTATATGGTGACTTGTTATGAGAATTTTGATCAGATGTGGACAGGTAACTCTGTGAATCAGATCGATAATAACACCTATCCTGTTTTTGAGGATTGGACTACACAATTAATGCTTAAATGGTCGCGAGAAGATCCTGTTTGTGCCTTTGAGATTGAACGAAATAATAAAGTATACGGTATTCAAGGAAATAGAAATCCTTTTGTGGATTATCCTGAACTTGCGGAGTATATCTGGGGATCCAAGATGGATACGCCTTGGTACACCTATGTAAGTACAGAACCTATTTTCCTTTCTCCTGCTGACCAGAGTCTAGTGGAAGTAGGAGCGATTATGTTAGATGGGTCAGTTGACTATGTACTGCCTATTTCTGCAAGAAATTTGACAGCCGATGTAACACTTTCTGTGCAAGCACCAGGCTTTTCTTTAAGTACTACACAGCTAACCAAAGAGGCTGCTAACAATGGAGCAGATGTGGTTATAACGTATACCTCTTCTGCGGTTGCAGATGTGACCACCGATTTAGTGATTACTAGTGGCGATTTAACAACAACGGTTCAGTTGCATGCTGTGGCGGTTGATGGTATTCCTGCATTAGCTGCTTCAGAAATTACAACCACCTCTTTCGTGGCACAATGGGCGCCTGTATTGTCGGGTACTTGTGCGTTTACCCTCTTTGATACGGACAAAACAACTGTTATATCTGGTTATCCTGTGGAGGTGTCATCTCCTACTGTAACCTATACAGTAACCGATGTATTGCCAGAGCATACCTATTACTATCAAGTATCACAAGGTGAGAATGTTTCTAATTTTGTTAAAGTAACTACATTAACACCTATATCTGTATTAACGACTAATCTACCCGATGGCTCGTTAGATTTTGTAGCTATCATTGACCAACAAGCTCCTGTTAAGACGGTAGAGGTAATTACCGAGAATATAAAGGACCCTATTGTTGCAACCATTGCTGCTCCCTTTGAGTTAAGTGTTGATAATGCTAATTGGAGTCAAGAAGTGATGCTTCCTAAAACAGGTGGTACTATTTCTGTCCGTATGCCTATCTCCTCTACACTTCGTACCGATGCATCTACTCTTTTGTTAACAACGGCCGATGCTGCAATAAAAGAGGAATTAACCGTTAATGGTGTTGTGCAAGAACCTATCTCTTTCTTAGAGGATTTTGAACAGGGATCGAAAAGCAGTTACTCAAAAGGTACCGCTACTTGTTCTATGGGTGCTTGGGAATTTAATGATGCTGGACTTTGGGGCTCTACTGCAGATGCACATCATGGCAATCTAGCTGTTCGTATGGGACGCGATTTATCCTCTGGATCTTATGTGGAGAGTAAATTTGATAAACCAAATGGTGCTGCTTCTTTGCGTTTCTATGCTGCTCGCTATGGTAATGATGCTACGGCGGCTATCCGTGTTCTTTATTCGATAAATGCTGGAGTAGATTGGATTGAATTGGGACAAGAAACAATAACATCTACACAATTGCAAGAGTATGCGTATACCATCAATACCTCCTCTCCTGTACGTGTGCGTATAGAGAAGATTAGCGGTAAACGTATCAACATAGATGATATCACGCTTAGTGATTACACAGCGGATGGTGTAACGAACCTTTCTCAAGAGGAAGTGCTTGTTACAGCTACTAAAGGTGCTGTTGCACTCTCTTTGCAAACAAAACAGATGATAACTATTTATACCATTGCTGGTGCTCCTGTGTATCACCAATTATTGCCTGCTGGTAATGTGCGTATTAAATTGTTGCCTGGATTATATATTTTACGTTATGATAATGCAGCTCGTAAATTATTAATCCGATAGTTTTATTGAAATATAACTTTGCAAAGTGTAAGAAAAAGAGTGATTTATTTTGAATTGTTATTCTAGTTTACGTACTTTGCATAAATACAAATATTAAATAGAGGACAATATTATGACTTCAAACATGGAGAAGCCCTACGTAGTAGGCATTGATATAGGCGGAACAAATACCGTCTTCGGTATAGTTGACGCACGTGGTACTATTTTAGCTAGTGATTCTATTAAAACGCAAATCCATGCAACCGCTGATAAATATGTGGATGCAGTTTGCGAACGTTTACTCCCACTTATCCAGTCACAAGGTGGCATTGAAAAGATTAAGGGAATTGGTGTAGGTGCACCGAATGGTAATTATTACAGTGGTACTATTGAATTTGCTCCAAATTTACCTTGGAAAGGGGTTATCTCTTTAGCTGCCATGTTTGAAGAACGTTTAAGCATCCCTACTGTATTAACCAACGATGCAAATGCTGCAGCCATTGGTGAGATGACATATGGTGCTGCACGTGGTATGAAAGACTTTATCATGATTACACTTGGAACGGGTGTAGGTAGTGGTATTGTTATCAATGGTCAACTTGTTTATGGACATGATGGCTTTGCAGGTGAACTTGGACACGTTGTTGTACGCCGTGAGAATGGTCGTATGTGCGGTTGTGGTCGTAAAGGTTGCTTAGAAGCTTATTGTTCTGCTACAGGTGTTGCTCGTACTGCTCGTGAGATGCTACAGGCTAATTCTGATGCTAGTTTATTGCGCGATATACCAGCTGAATCTATTATGTCTAAAGATGTATATGATGCAGCGGTTAAGGGAGATAAATTAGCTCGTGAAATATTCAACTTTACTGGAGAGATTCTAGGAGAGGCTTTGGCCGATTTTATTGCTTTCTCTAGTCCAGAAGCAATCATCTTATTTGGTGGCTTGGCTAAATCTGGCGATTACATCATGAATCCATTAAAGAAAGCGTTGGATGAGAATATATTGAATATTTTCAAGGGTAAAGCTAAAATTTTAATTTCTGAGTTGAAAGATTCGGATGCAGCCGTATTGGGTGCTAGTGCTTTGGCTTGGGAGATTAAAGACTTGTCTTAATAGGTTCTAACCTACTATAAGATACTAAAAGAGGGTAAATCAATTGATTTACCCTCTTTTTTATAGTGTTGTTTTAATAATCAGCTTAAAGTTTCTGTTGCTTTATTGAACAGATAGCTTTTGAATTTTCATACTCAATGTTTGGCAGGCTGCCCCGTTTTTCATTGATTTGTAGCGGTTTAATTGATACTTCAACTTTGCTACTAAATTCTCGTTTGTTGTTTTCTTTGTTTTCATAATTCCTCTTTTTTTTGTTCTCCACGTTTTGAAGAACGGTTTATATAATCCTTTTAATTGTGCTACAAAGATACGAAACTTATTCGAGTTATGTTCTATAACATATAAATTGGCTAATTTATTAACTTATATTATAAGTGTGTTGTTGATTTGGCTGTTTTGTATACATATTTATAGTTCCTATAACAATAAAAAAGGACACTAATCCAATTAGTGTCCTTTTTTATTGCTATAAATCTTTTAGTGGATCTATTATTCTGCAGGAGAGATAGCACCAGCTGGGCAAACCTCTGCACAAGCTCCACAATCTGCACATAGTTCAGGGTCGATAGAATAGATATCGCCCTCTGAGATTGCGCCTACTGGGCATTCGTCAAGACATGTTCCACATGCCATACAGTCTTCACTTATTACGTAAGCCATTTTCTTAAATTTTATAGGTTTATACTAAATAGACGACAAATGTAATTTAATTATTCTTTTTCTAAAAGGAAGAACCGGATTTTAATATAAATTTAATCAATATTTTTTTTATTCATTATGTGAATCTTATTGTTTGCAATATCTTTGTTCTTCATTCGTTATTTAAGCATAATATAGATATATCGTGAAAAAAATACTACTTCTTCTTTGTTTCGTTATACTGGCTCTACCTGTTATGTCACAGATGGAGCGTGTTCAGTATCGCCCCTATATTGACCAACGTAGATATCACTACGGCTTTATGGTAGGTTTGCATACCCAAGACTATGAATTTGTTAATAATGGCTTTATTACCCCTAGTGGAGAGTCTTGGTTTGCAGATATAGCCTCCTATTCTCCTGGCTTTTCTGTGGGTATATTAGGTGAGTTATATCTAACTGAGCATCTTTCTCTTCGTTTGATACCTACGCTTCATTTTGGGGATAAGAAAGTTATCTTTAAGGAGCAAGCAACCGGTGAGGAGCAGAGTCAGACAATGAAAAACACAGTACTTAGTTTTCCTTTAGACTTAAAATATAATGCCACACGGTTTAATAACTACCGTCCCTATGTGATGGTTGGTATTAATCCCGCATTTGACCTGACAAAGAAGAAAGACCAAGCCTTGCTCACAAAGAATTTTAATGTCTATGCTGAGATTGGATTTGGGTGTGATTTTTATTTGCCCTTCTTTAAGTTTATACCTGAGTTGAAATTCTGTTTTGGACTATTAGATATATTGCAAAAAGATCGTGCCGATTTAAAGGATGCAAACATGTTGAAATATACACAGTCGTTAGACCGTGTATCTTCCAAAATGATTGTGTTATCTTTCTATTTTGAGTAGGAGGTGTTACTAGTGGCAGGCACAGATGTCTGCAAACAATCTATTCCGTCGCCCTCTTTAAAACGACTTATGATCTTCGAGGAGAGTCGCCCGTTACAGCTATTTTTACCAAATAAAACCCCAGCTACATACATTTGTATATCTTCATTAGTGGCATGCCCAAGAATCAGTACGGCTGGTTTTTGTAATTGGTAGGCAATTTTATGGAGTGCTGTTAACCTATTGAAAACAGTATAATAGACCCTCTTTCCCTTTGGAATACGGCTCAAGACCTTTTTAAACGCGCCTAATTTCTCCGTTGTAATGGAGATAACGATGGGATGCGTAGTGTCTACCCCTTTAAGCTCTTGAATGGTAGAACAGCTGTTGTTCTCAATAGCATAATGTTTAACGGTTGTATGTTGCTTTAAACAGCGAATAAAGGTACTATCTGCCTGCAATGGTCCTAGGCTAATAAGGGAGAGTGTGTCTCCCTCTTTCAATGCTTTTGGATGGCTCTTTTGGTCCGCCAATAGGGTGATGCTCTCCATACGAAGTGCTTTTGTTAGCTGCTCTGTTTTAGTAGTAGCTAATTTCTGTGCGAGTCCTTTTAATTGGATGGGCTCCTGTTTATGTAGTTGTAGGGCATATTTAAAACATAACACCTTATGGCATTTGTTCTCTATGAGCGAGGCGCTTATGATTTTATGTCGAATAGCCGATAGGATAGAGCGTATCTCTTTTTTCACCTCCGGTGTACAGAGCAATAAGTCGTTACCTGCCATAAGAGCTTTTAAACTTGGCTCTTTAAATCCTTTGAGCCCTTTCATTACTAAGGCATCTGTAAAGACTAAGCCTTTGTAGTGTAAAGTATCTTTTAGTAGATGTGTTGTTATTGCCGGAGATAAAGAGGCTGGGAGCTGTTTGTCTAGTGAACTAACCAATAGATGACCCATCATTATTCCACCCACTTCATGCTGTATCGCTTCTTTAAAAGGGTATAACTCGATACTATCTAGTCGTTGATAACTAAAATCTAAACGTGGTAACTCTTTGTGTGAATCGGTACGCGTGTTACCATGTCCAGGAAAATGTTTACACACGGCTAATACCCCTTCACTCTCTAAACCTTTAGCATAAGCAACCACTTTCTTGGCCACTCTTTCTCTGTTATCCCCAAAGGAACGATAACTAATAACAGGGTTAAAGGGATTCGTATGCAGGTCGGCTATGGGTGCAAAATCAACCTGTACCCCAATGTGTCGAAGCTCTCTACCTACCTCTTTTCCGTAGTTGTAGATAAGCTGGTCGCCTTGTATACAGCCCAGAGCACTGTTTTTAGGAAAGTCGGGTGTATCTTTAATTCGCATTGAAAGGCCCCATTCTCCATCAAATGTGACAAGAATGGGCACCTTTGCCATAGATTGTGTAAAATTGATTAAGTCCACATATTCTTGTAAACTGCCTTCTGAGAAGAGTAGCCCTCCGATATGTCTCTTTTTTGTTAGGTGACGCAAAAGTGACCGGGTTTTTTTGTTATCGCGAGGAGTTATTGTATAGATGAATAGTTGTCCTATTTTTTCTTTTAAGGTCATCGTACTCATCTCTCTTTTTGCCCACTCGTCCGCTTCTTTAGAATAAGCTTTCTGCAGAAGTGTGCTATTTTGTGCTAGTAGTGTACCTAGCTGTGTGCAAAGCAGAAATAGAAGAACATATTGTTTTCTCATTATCTTTTATTTTTCTAATGTGAGTATCATTTTGCCCACATAAGCACCTGATTTTCCCATTTGGTAATTCGCAATCTCCTGTCCATCTAAGTTGTTATAGAAGAGTGGTTTGATGTAAAAGGTATGGGAGTGTCCACCTAAAACAAGGTCAATGTTGCGTGTCTTTTTGATTAGAGATGCATCGGACATCGCTTTTGATGATGAGGCTCTATTGCCAAGATGAGAGAGACAGATCACCAAATCGCAGTGCTCCTCTTCCTTTAGCATTTTTGCCATTTTATTACTTGTCTCAATGGGGTCTAAATAGACAATACCCTTCATCTTTTCCACTTGTACCAGTCCGTCTAACTTAGGTAATAGTGCAAAGACACCAATCTTAAGCCCTTTCTTATGGAGAATAGTGTAGGGCTTAATAGCATCTTTCAATATGGTTTTAGAAAAATCGGCATTACTACAAAGAATAGGGAAGCTTGCCATTTTAGTGAGTCGGAGAATATTCTCTAGTCCGAAATCAAATTCATGGTTTCCAAGTGCTACTGCATCATACTTCATTGCACTCATCAGGCGTACCTCTACCTCTCCTCTAAAGAGGTTATAATAGGGCGTTCCTTGTGAGAAATCGCCGCAATCCATTAACAATAGATCTTTATCTTTGGCTCTATAATTGTCCACTAAAGTAGCGCGTCGTATATATCCTCCTTTTTCAGATAGTTCAGAAGTGTTACATCTGCGTGTGATTGGTTCTATCTGACTATGTGTATCGTTGGTATGTAGAATAGTTAGTTGTACCTCTTTTTGTGCCGACAGGGAGAGTGTCAGAAATAATAGGGTCAAAAGAAGCGAATGTTTATATATTGTTTGTTTTTTCATGTCCTTTTTTATTTAATGATAATACGACCTTCAATAGCTGCTTTTATGTGCTTGCCCTTAGCTGTCATTTGTTGGATATGATCGATGACTAACAAGCGAATGGTTTTATTGGGTTTATTATGGAGTAGTTCTCCCTTCTTAAAAGCGCTCATACCATCATTTCCAGCTGCTAGATAATCAATAGTAGCCACGGTATATGTTTTAGAGGGGATTATTTTTCTTTTGTTAATGGTTGCTTTAACTAATTTATAATCGCTGCTTAGTTCGAGCTGTGCACCGCTAATTGCCTCTCCTCGTACCTGTGCTATTTGTTGAAAAAGTTCTAGTACCACGCTACCCTTCATTTTTAGCAAGACCAATGCATTCTCAAAAGGGAAGATGTTGGAGATGGTGCCATAGGTAATGGGGCCATCTAACAAGTCGTTGCGTAGACCGCCCATATTTGTCACGGCAAAATCTACTTTCTTTCCAAGTGCTTTACTACCCGCCTCAAAAACAACATCCGCTGCAAAGTTAGAGAGCGGACTCTCTGGTCGAAAAGCGGTGTAGCAGCCGTCGCTGTATCCTATAACCGGAGAGGATATGCTATCTACTGCGCGTTTGTACTGACTTAAAATAGCCGTTGCTTCTTTGTTGGGCTGTTTGTCGAATGCAGCAGTTATTGCAATTCTGCTACCTTCCACCCTTTTTAATTTATAGTTACCATTGCAGCCAACGAGCAATGTCACCATCATCAAAAGATGTACTGTTTTGAATTTTAACATAATGTATTTTTTTCAAAGATATAAAAAAACACTTGGAATAGATGGTTAAGATTCTTTTTTGTGATTTCTCTTTTAGAAAATAGAACGTTACTAGCTGCATCTTAGCTATTTATAATGAAGTATAATAGATGGTCCTTTTTTACGAAAACACTTGTGTATCTGTGAAATAATTCGTTAATTTGCATCGCTTTCGCGCAATCGCTGTCAAAGAAGAGTAATTTGGTATGTTGCGTTGTAACGATAACAATTTAATAATTAAACAATGGATTTCATTAAAATTGCAGAAGAAGCATTTGCTACAGGCAAACAACATCCTTCTTTTAAAGCAGGTGACACTGTAACCGTAGCATATCGTATTATAGAGGGTTCTAAGGAACGTGTGCAGTTGTATCGTGGTGTAGTAATCAAAGTATGTGGCCATGGTGAAAAGAAACGTTTCACAGTACGTAAAATGTCTGGAACAGTAGGCGTAGAGAGAATTTTCCCTCTTGAGTCACCAGCTATCGATAGTATTGAAGTGAACAAAGTTGGTAAAGTTCGCCGTGCGAAACTTTATTATCTTCGTGCTCTTACAGGTAAGAAAGCTCGTATCAAAGAGAAAAGAACTTTCTAATAGCAAAGGAAATGCAAAGAGCCACTTCATTTATGAAGTGGCTCTTTTTTTATGTCCCTATTTTTGTGTGTCCGTTGCATTGGTTGTTAGTGTTGTATTTGCACTTTTTTTAGAAACTTATTGAAAGAGTTTCTTGCGGATGAGCCAAAACCAAACCAGTGGAATGATTCCTTTTAGAATGGTACAAAAGGTGATAGACCACCACACCGCATGTAATCCCCATCCCACGGAGATGAGCAAGAGTGCCACAGGAATACGTAGATAATTAGCGCTGATACTATTGATGGCGGGTGGCATAGTGCGTCCCATACCATAAAACATCCCCTGCATGGTGATCTCTAAAATCATAAAGAACTGCGAGAATCCCAAGATAAAGAGATATTCTCCTCCTGCCGTATATGCTGCCTTTTCTGGCACAAATATGGAGAAAATCTGTTCCCCAAAAAAAACAAAGAGTAGGGTGGTAAAAGTTCCTAGTCCCGCACCCAATTTTAAAGTCAGCTTAAACGCTTTGAGAATACGATTAAATTGTTGTGCAGCATAATTTTGTGCTACAAAGGTACTTAATGCCGTGGATACACCCTGAAAGGTGTTCCAGGTTAGGGCCTCTATCTGTGCGCCAGTACTTAGACACATCATACCAATATGTCCTCCCTGCTCCGATGCTAATCGTGCTAAAAACATATTTGCAAATCCGAATAAAGCATTGAACGAGGCTACCGGAATACCTATTTTTGCTATTTGTTTGGTTTCTATCCGTCTTAAGCGACAGAAAAAAGGAAAGCGGTTGAGTAGTCGGTCCTTGTAATGAATCTTATAGATGAACAGTCCCGTAACCACGGCCTGCGACAACCAAGTGGCAATAGCAGCACCAGAAATGCCCCAATCTAAGTAAAAGATAAACAGCGGGTCTAATAGCATATTTAGCAATAAGCCCATACCACTAATATAGAAGGGTATTTTGCTGTGGCCAGCTGCATTATAGATACCGGTAAAAGTAGCAGCAGAGAAGATAAAAGGAAAAGCACTACTGATAATATGCAGATAGTCCACCCCCATGGTCGTGATGTTAGCGGAGAGCTTAAAGATTCCGATAATTGGGGTAGCACCAAAAAAAAGTAAGCTACCCAACAGAAGTGATAGGATAAAAGAGAGGGTAAAATTGTGCGAAGCATAACGGCGAGCCTTGTCGAGCTCCTTTATGCCAATGGCCTGAGAAATAGTAACCTCTGCACCTACCTTTGTGAGTAGGGTGATGCCCGCTGTGAACCATACCATGATGGCTACCGTACCAATAGCGGCCACCTCTTCACTTCCCAATCGACCCACCCACGCTGTATCCGTTAGGGTATAGGCCATTTGTATGAAAGAGGTAGCCATGATAGGCAATGCCAGACCCATTATCTGTTTAAAGATAGGTCCGCTTGTAAGAATTTTTGCTTCTTTCATGTAGAGATTTATTTGCTAACCACCCACTCTTTACGATAGGGTTTAATGGTGGAAGGGTTATAATACAGCGAAGAGGCAACAGGCAGTAGTAAGGTATATCTCCGCTTACTTCTGTTTTGCAAGAACGTATCTTTTAACCAAGGATTAGCATCTTTTAAAAGAGCATAGGTTGTTTTGTTTTGCTTAGCATATGCCGCTAAGTTAGCGATTCCCGTTGAAATAACCTTTTTAGTATAGCGTAGGGGAGCATATAGATCGCTCGCATGGATTCGAAAACCAAACTGAACGGGGTTATTAAAAAAGGCTTTGGCTGCTACAATTCTAAATAGATAACGAGAGGTTTCTGTTACTAAGTATAAGTCGCTTGCCTTTTTTACCTCCTGTTGCGCCACTAACCGACTAATTCTAGCTATTCCAGCATTGTAGGAGATAGCTACAAGCGACCAGTCGTTAAACTTCTTATATGCATCTTTTAGATACTTACATGCAGCTCTAGTTGATTTTTCAATATGACATCGTTCGTCAATATTTTTGTTGACCTCTAATCCATAATCTCTTGCTGTTTTGGGCATAAACTGCCATAAGCCAACAGCACCTGCACCAGAACGGATGCGTGGGTTGAGATGACTCTCTATCACCATTAAGTAGATAAAATCGCTAGGGATACCCTCCTCCTTTAATATCGGTTCAATAACCGGGAAATAGCGATTTGCTTTTTTTAGTAGTTGTAAGCTAGTGCTATGCATATAACAAAAGGATAACATTTCGCGGTCCATTCGTTCTCGGTTGTTGTAGCGTGTTAGGTCTATTTTTTCTCCACAAAAAGAGATAGATGTAGGAATGGTGGGCGATATTATTTGTGCTGGATAAGCAGATGAATTACCTGTTTGTGCTTGTAGCTGTGTGGTGCCTAGAAAGAGGAGCACGAGCAGAAGTACCTTGGGTACAAAACGATGTGTTAAAATCATAGTTATTTATTTAAGGATTTAGACTTTTCGGTGTATAGTTGTTGTATAATACCATCGGATAGTCCCACACGAGGAACGATGATAGCGTTAATATGGCATTTTTTAGCCGCAATACAGAAGATGTTTAAAGCATGTACAATAACATCCGCTCGGTAAGCGTTGATCTGCATCTTCTTCATTCGCTCTTCAAAAGTCATCTCTATGGCCTGTTTATAGAGTTTTTTTATCTCTTTATAGGTCAACGGCTCTTG
>Ga0172378_10003454_pt1 | contig 14866 bp, 9 predicted proteins | sample GrowelOW332metaG_FD_119755 | JGI IMG/M metagenome (GOLD analysis project Ga0172378, IMG submission 119755) | Groundwater microbial communities from an aquifer near a municipal landfill in Southern Ontario, Canada - Pumphouse #3_1 metaG | ecosystem: Environmental > Aquatic > Deep subsurface >... | reverse complement strand
CGGCTCTTTTTCGCCGACGATGTGGCTTACGCTGCCGTTCCCGGTCCACCATGCCAAGCGGTTCAGGATGTTTGTATCGGTCGCAGAGACGGATACCCCGTCATAGAAATACGACGTTGTTCCCGCCCGACAGAGATATTCCCATTGGGCACATGTGGGAAGATCGAAGGTTGTTAGCCCGGTTTTCGATCGGATTTGACCCGCAAAACTGGCAAACGTTACCACACTTTTCGTTGTCGGCCAGTTGACGGACGGGACATCGCTTATCGCTCCTCGCAGAACGTTATACGGAATATTATTCTTTGGTTTTGTGGAGGTGCTGCTTCCGTTCATAATTTTATCCCACTGCGCTTCCGTGACCTCGAATACCCCCGCATAATAACCTTTCGTCAAAGTTGTTGAAATCGCACTGGGGCCAAAACCGAACGTGCCCGCGTGAACGCGGCGAAGAACGAGCTTGTTTGTTTTGTAGACGTCGTTGGTTGTGACGCCGGTCCAAATGACGGACTCGACAACGGTTCCGCTGTTGGTTACCGGATTTCTCACCCACGCACCCCAGAGGCCGTTTGTGAGATCCGCCTCATAGACATATTCGATCTGTCCGGTCGCGCCCGCCGCCTTGGTCAGGTCCACGATCATATAGAGAGGCGGGGTTGAGACCGCAAGCGCCACATTAAACTGCGTCAAGGCTTCGTTATTCGTGTACGCGGTTACCGTCGGATCCCAGACGATGCGGCGCGGGCCGGGGCCGACGTCGTAGAGGTCGCCGGTCAATGACCCGGCAGGAATCGTGAGTTCGGTCTGACCGTCATACGCCGTCAGCGATATGTCCATCTTCTGTCCGACTTCGGCGGTCAGCAGGTAATCGATGTCCACCAGTTTGCTCCACGGCCAGCGCTGCCGTACCGTCACCTGGCTGATCGCGGGATCGGCCGCAAACGCGCCGAATGCGAAAACACCCGCGAAAAATCCCCACGCCATCCGTTCGATCATTGTTCTCATTCCCTTTTCTCTCTTTCCCGTTGTAGACGTGAACCGACTTGATGTGATTGGCATCCATGTTCTCCAGTTTCGAAATCCCCTTACTGCAGCCTGATCATCGTGCCGCTCGGCAGACGCGTCAGCATGGCGTTCCACTCCCCGTCCGTACCGGGGAACGTTAAGAACAGGCCGAACGTCCCGTATCCCCAATCACTCTGCATGAATTTCCAGCCGAAGTAGCCGGACGTGCCCGCCAACGCGTTAGTTTGCGTCGCGCCTTCCGATTTCGCGATCACCAATTGGCCTGAGACCGCATTCGCCGTGCTATTTGTCCAGTATGCGTCATAGGGGATCAACACGTTGCCCGTGACTTTTCCCCACGCTTTATTTTCCGCCCCGGTATTTATCGTCACCGCGCCGAACGCGCCCGCCACGACAGCCAATCGCGAGGCCAAAGCCCCAACCGTCAGCGTGCCGTTCGTATAGAACGTAAGAGTCAGATCGTATACGTCTTCACGGGTCGGCCTTTCGGCTGCGAACGCTCGCCAGAGAAAGTTCGAGGTGACGCCCGAGAAGTTTGTCGTTACCGTTTCGTTCAATCCTATGATCGACAGCGTCGCTGACGATGCCCCCTCCTGCCAATCCCATGACAACGGGACGTCATGGGTGTATATCGTCATCCATCGCCGGGTCGTATTCGGAGACGTATCCACCAAGACCGGCGATGTCGTGTTGCCGACAACCCGCTCTCCGCCCAACACGATGATTGAAAGAAACAGAACGCCTGATGTTCCCATGCGGGCCAGCGCTGACACAAAAGCGTGTTTCATCTTGTCTCCTCCTCCTGCGTGTTTTATTTCATCATCCATTGTTCCGTGATGATACGTTTTGATTTCTTTTCTCGGAAGTCAGATTTGCGGTATTTTCTCTATCAAAAAAACGTACTGATCCTTTGGACGGATAGGTGCAGCGCCGCTTGTGAAATAACAAAGGCGTTATCGCGCGGCTTTTCGGCTTTCCGGACAATCGCCGCACGGGGCAGGTTTTGCCGCGCTGTCGGGATCAACCGGACGTTTCATCTCGACATAGCGTTTCCAAGCGAAGTCGCGGATGTCGTTGACACCCGGTCCAAATGAAGCGCCCTCCGCCGGCCAGATGCGGACAAGCTGCGTGGCATGCCCGAGGATCTCCGGTTCGTAGCCGTTCTCGAATACGCCCTCGTCGCGCTGACGCCAGAGATCGCGCACGCGCCATTGGCCGCGCATGCCGAGCTTTTTGAAACACATCTTGACCTTGCCCGGACGGTAGTTGCGGTTGAAAACGCCTGCGGCAACCGAACCGTCGGACATCGGCTTTGCCCATACCTCGCCGCCTTCGGGTGTCTGCACGAGCGCCGCAGCAAGGCCGAGTTCGTCCTGATTGACGTCATTCACCTCGTCGTTACAGTAGAGGCCGTAGGTGAAATCGTTGAGTTTGGTGAGGTCTGAACCGATCATCATCGGCGCGGCGAAGAGGCACCAGAGCGAATAGTGGGTGTACTGTTCGTTGGCGGTGAAGCGCGGCGCGGCATGGAGCTTGTCCCGGATGACCAGCATGTCGGGATCGCACCATTCGCCGGGACGGGTGTAGTACCAGACATGCCGCATCACGTCGATAGACCTTCGAACCACCATCCAAGTGTTGTACATGTCGCCGCTGATGCGCCAACAGTTGGCGCCGACGGCGCCGCCGGCCTTGGCGATGTCGGGGGTGCCGACCGAAAGCGAGTAGACGATGTCGCGGCCGGTGCCGCGGAGCGCCGAGCCCATCATCAGCCACGGCAGGAGTTCGCTATCAACGCGCGGGCCGAAATCGACCGTCCCATAGGAGCAATAGTCGTATTTCAGGTAGTCGTAGCCCCAGTCGGCGTACGTGCGCGCATCCGTGATCTCGTGCATCCATCCGCCCTCGTAGCCGCCGCAGGTCGTCGGACCAGGCGAGGAGTAAAGTCCCGCTTTGAGTCCAAGCGAATGGATGTAGTCCGCCATCGCCTTCATGTCGGGGAACCGCGTGTTGGTGAGAACGCGTCCGTCGGCGTCACGCGCAGGGCCTGCGAATACCGGGTCGGCCTTGCCCTTCGTAGCATTGCGTTCCCAGCCGTCGTCCACGACGACGTACTGCCAGCCGTGGTCCGCAAGTCCGTTCGAGACCATGGCCTCTGCCTGCCGACGGCAAATGGCGTCGGTGATTCCGGTTGCGAACCCGTTCCAACTGTTCCAACCCATCGGCGGGGTGAGCGCCAGTTTGTCGCCGACAACGAGCCGGAACTTTTTCTCCGCCACGCCCTTCGCGTTCTTCGCCTTGATGACGAGCGGATAGTCGCCTTTAACCGAAGGCGCGGTTCCGAGGAGCATCGCAAGCTTCGCATCGTAGCGTGTGCCTGCGGGCAGTCCCTCGACCGTAACCTCGATCGGATGCTCGCCGCTGACCGGCACGTGATAGAGCAGCGGATTTCCCGGTCGGACGCCGAAAAGCGACGGACCGTTCACACGCGGCTGGCCATCGCTCTTCGGGGTGAGCACACCGAGCTGCGGCGACACCTCCCATGTGCTCAGTGTGAGTGAGTGACCGTCCTTCATCGTAAACACGGCGTCGATCCAGTCGCAGAAGCAAGAGGGCATGCCAAATATCTGGTATTCGAAGCCTGTCGTGCCCGCGACCTCGAGCGTCAGCACATCGACGTCTTCGAGGTCGACCTTCAGAATCTTCACCGTCTCGCCATGCTTCATCGGCCCCGAAGAGGCGGCAAGACGGCCGTCGGCGTAGATGTTGAACACCGCCGTGGACTGCTTGGGCGAAGCGTCGTCGATGCCGACTTTGGTCTCGAATGAAAGGCCGCCGCGGAGCGGGACGAAGTCGCCGGACACGGGACCGTTGACCCCGACTCCCTGTTCATAGGTTTTTCCCGCGACCTTAAGCGGCGAACCATCCACACACTTGTTCTTGAGCGCCTGGCGAGAACTCTGGACGACAGTGAAAAGGCGGAGAACCTGATCCTCCAACCGTTCGATGTGGTCAGCACGAATCGTCAAAGACGATGCCGCCACCACAGTTGCAAGAATGTATTTCATGAGACGAATCCTTTTTTCGCGTTTAAGGGTACCGTCGTCGACACCAACCGCACCGCCATGATCAAGGCAAGGTTTTTCATATCGCACTCCTGCAAAAATGAACCCCGTTTATGTCAGATACTTTACAGGCTGTTCTTTTTTTGGATAAGTCAGATTTGCGGTCTTTTCTCTATCAAAAAAACGAACACCGGATAATCCACCGGCCTGTTTCCCCTTGACGGCACCCCGTCCGCATGTCAAATTACCTGCCTCTCAGCATCTGAAGGAAACGCGCAAAGCAAGTTAAAAAGGGAGGCGTCTTGTTTATGTCGGCACGACAATGGATCTCAGCATTGGGCTGTTTGTTGGCTGCGACGTTGCCGGTTTTTGCAGGGAAGCAGTGCATTGACGCGGGCTGGGATTTCATGTTGCGCGATTTTCCCATCTGCTATGCAAAAGTCGGACTGGGATCGGCCGGAAACAACAACGGCCAGTACACGGTCGCAGGTTGTACGCAGGGTGTTCAGCGCGTAAATCTTCCGCACGACTGGGCTGTCGCCCTGCCCTTCGCCGCAAACGGAAGCAACGGCAACAAGGCGCTCGGCCATGCGTATCCTACCAACAGCATCGGTTGGTACCGCAAGGCGTTTGCGGTGCCGACCTCTTTGGACGGGAAACGTCTTTACCTGCAGTTCGACGGCGTTTTTCGCGACACGCAGTTCTGGATGAACGGCTGCTACCTCGGGCGCAACGACAGCGGCTATATCGGCCGCCGCTTCGATGTGACGGATACCGTGCAATACGGCTCGACGAACAACCTCATCACCGTGCGGGTGAACGCCACGGATTCCGAGGGGTGGTGGTACGAGGGCGCAGGCATCTACCGCCACGTCTGGCTCATCACGAAAGCCCCTCTGCACATGGTGCCGGACGGCGTTTTTTTCCGGACGCTCAAGGCAGACCGCGAGTCCGCTTCCGTCGCGGTCCAGACGCTTGTCCAGGCTTCCGGGAGCGGCGTGCTCCCCAACCCTTCCTGCCGTGTGGAATGGCGGCTGCTTGACGCGAAAGGCGTTTGTGCGGCATCGCTGCGGCGGGACGTTGCATGGGGCACAGACGAAAACGGCACGGCTGCGGGCGAAATATCGGTTCCGCATCCTAACCTCTGGTCACCGGATGCGCCAAATCTTTACACGCTGGTTACCACGCTTTTCTCCGATGACAAGGCAACCGACGAAGAGCAGATCACTGTCGGCATCCGCACGGTTGCGTTTGACGCGGAGAAGGGTATGCTGATCAACGGTGTCCGTGTGCAGGTGAAGGGTGTCTGCATGCACCAGGATCACGCCGGCGTGGGCGTCGCTCTGCCCGATGCGCTGCAGGATTACCGCATCAAGAGGCTGAAAGAGATGGGGTGCAACGGCTATCGCACGAGCCATAATCCGCCGACGCCCGAACTACTGGACGCCTGCGACCGGCAGGGTGTCGTAGTGATGGACGAGACCCGTTTCTTTGTGTCTACCGAGGAAGGTCTCGACCAGTTCCGTCGACTCCTGCTCCGCGACCGAAATCATCCCTGCGTGGTTGCGTGGTCTATCGGCAATGAGGAGCACAACGTACAGAACAAAGACACCGGCACACGCATGGCGCGGACCATGAAGGCGCTTCAGCGAAAGATCGATCCTTCGCGCGTCTGCACTTACGCGGGCAACAACGGCACGCAGTATGCGGGGAACAACGCGGCGGTCGATCTGCGCGGCATCAACTACATCCGTATCATGGGCGAAGGCGGTCCCGAGCGCTACCACGCCGAACATCCGACCCAGCCCATGTGGGGCTCGGAAGAAGCGAGCACGCTGTGTTCGCGCGGACAATACCGCTGCGACAGAGAACGCAGCTACATGAGCGATACCGATACCCCAACCAACGCTCTGTATAGCTGGGCGATGACGGCGGAGCATTGGGTGAAGGCGTATTCCAGCCGTCCTTGGATCGCGGGCGCTTTCGCCTGGACCGGATTCGACTACCGCGGCGAGACAGGACCCTACCACTGGCCTGCCGTGATCGGCCATTTCGGCATGATGGACCTCTGCGGTTTCCCCAAGAATAATTACTATTACTACCGAGCGTGGTGGACAGACAACGATGTCCTTCACATCTATCCGCATTGGAATTGGCAGGGAAGGGAACAGGAAGCCCCGACGAATCTCTGGATTGACACCAACTGTGACGAGGTGGAACTTTTCGTGAACGGCAAGAGCCTTGGCAAGAAGACAGTCACGCCTTACGAACATATCCGTTTCCCTGTCGTGTATGTGCCAGGAACAGTAGAAGCGCGCGGCACGCGGCAGGGACGCATTCTCGTCAAGAAACTGGAGACGGCGGGATGCGCAAAACGCTTTCGGATGGAAGCGGACCGCCAAACGCTCACAGCGGACGGCGCGGACACAACCGTCGTCAACCTGACCGCCCTTGACGCGCAAGGACGCGAGGTTCCAGACGCCGATGGACTGATTCGTTTTGAACTCGTCGGCGAAGGCCGAATCCTCGGCGTGGGCAACGGCGACCCTTGCAGCCACGAGGCGGAACAATGTCCCGATGACCGCTGGGAACGGAAATTCTATATGGGAAAATGTCAGATTGTTATCCAGACAAAGGGATGCGAAGGCGACATTTGCCTCAAGGCATCCGCCGATAATATGGTCTCTGACTCGTTACGCTTGAAGTCCACGAAGCGCTCGCGCTTTTAACTACGCCGTCGCCAACGGCATCGGTCGACTTTTCACTTGCCACGGCGCACAGGCGCACAAAAGGACAGACTTTCTGTTCTTCCGTTCTGAGCTCCCACGGTTCTCGCGACAAACGCGCTCACGCCGGTCTCGTCCGACTTGCCGTTCCGTCAAGAAAATGGCGCCGCCGTACGGCTTCTGACGACGGCCGCCAACGCCGGGCGTCAGCATCCCGCAACTTTCAAAAAGCGAACGCCGCATTTGGACGTTCACAGTGAACCGAAGGGCTGATATAATGAAAATACGAAAAGCGGAAGTTACCCGCATGGATATCTGATTATGCCGCGCCTACGAACACAGATGCCCCATGTCGCCTTGTGGCTGCCGACCTCGATCAAAGGGAGTCGCGACTTGTTGCGCGGCGTTCTCTCGTACGTCAATCTGAACGGCCACTGGGCCGTCGACCTGATCGACGAACAGAACACCCGTTTGGCAAACCTCGGTTCGTCCGATTGGGGATACTCCGGCATGATCGTCGACATGCGCAACCGCCAGCGGGCGGAACAATTGCTCGCGGCGGGTTGTCCCACCGTGATCACCTGTGTCCCGGACGAGCTTCTCTCGGACGGACATCCCTGTCTGCGCCTGAGCAGGATCGAGTGCGAGAACGGGGTCGTCGGCAGCAAAGCCGCCGAGTTTTTTTTGGAACGCAAGTTCACAAATTTCGCCTGTGTCGGCGATGCCACCCACGCGGGGTGGTCCGTTAAACGTCTGAACGCGTTCAGCCAACGCTTGTTCCAAGCCGGTTTCCGTTGCGAAACTTATCCGGCTCCTTCCAAGTCGGAACAGCAGGATTTTTCCAAAGAACGGCATCGGCTCTGCGGCTGGCTGAAAGCGCTGCCGAAACCGGTCGCGCTTTTCGCGGCGAACGACGCGCGGGGACGGCAGATCCTTGACGCCTGCCGGAAAGCGGGCGTATCGGTGCCGCAGGAGATCGCCGTGCTCGGCGTGGACAACGACGAGCTGATCTGCGAAACCGCCCAGCCCCAACTCTCCAGCATCCAGATGAATACCGAACAGGCCGGTTTCGAAGCGGCCCGCGTCCTCGATAGGATGATGCGCCGGCACCCGCGCGGCAAACCGCGTCAGATGGTCATCCCTTTCGGGTTCTCACATGTGGTGGCGCGCCGTTCGACCGAAACCTTGCAGATCGCCGATCCGCTGGTCGCCCGCACGATTGAATTCATCCGCATCAACGCCGACATCGTGCTGACGATCGAGGACATCGTGCGTCACCTGCACGTCTCCCGCCGCTGGCTTGAGAAACGCTTCAAGTCTACAGGTCGAACCGTCCACGCCGAGCTCATGCGCGTGCGGCTCAATCGCGTTCAAACCCTCCTGCGGGAATCCGCAATGACGATCGACGCCATCGCCGACGACTGCGGCTTCACCAGCGCCAGCCACCTCGGCGGCCTTTTTCGCAAACATTTCGACACAACCCCCGCCGTGTACCGTCGCCAGTCAAAAAAAGACGGTGTCTGATTCTGCTGAAAGAAGGCATGGGCGGGTGCAAGTTCATGTCCGATGACTGTTTTGCCTGCGTTGTTTTTCCGATTTGCCGTGGCCCCAACAACGAAACGATGGGTTTGCTGCGGAAGCCTGTATGAATCGCTTCCGGAAGAGCTCCTCGTTCAATCATGCCCTCAGAATAATCATTGATTATTAACGACGCATCCCGTTGGCGCAGACGCGTTTTATTCTTCCCTGCGGCAGTCCTTTTTGAAACAGGTGTTCTGCGCCACCACGACGATTAACCCGGCTGCGAGGTAGACGAACGCCAGCGCGGAAACGGACGCGCCCAGCCCGAACACGCCTTTGGTCCACCCCATGATCAACGGGGCGAACGCGCCGAACAGAAAGGACCATGCGAGCATGAGTCCGATGGCTGACGCGCGGAATCGCGGCTCGACTACATCGAACAGCGCCGTCCATAGATTCGAGTCATAGAAACCTCGGAAGAAGCCGAAGAAGCCCATCGCCAGGCAGCAGATGAAGGCGCTGTCGGCCTGACCCATCCAAAAGATGAAGGGCGAGGCCAGCAGCAGCCCCAGCCATTCAAACTCCATGCGGATCGTGCGTCTGCGCGGTGCCCAACGGTCCGAAAGTCTGCCGCCCGCAAACACGCCGAGCAAGGCGAACACATAGTGATAGGCCACCGCCGAGAAGCCTGCCAATGTGATGGACATTCCGAAATTCTCATGCAGCAGCGTCGGCATCCATGTCACATATCCCGTGTTCACAAAGACGTGCCCGGCCAGCGCGAGATACAGGACCCGCGCCGTCGGTGTGCCTAAAACCGCGCGTACGACCGCACCGAGTGGAGTCCGGACAGTCGCGGCGGACGTGTCCGAAACGCCGACGGTCTCGTGCGGCGTGTCGCGCATGCGGAAGACGAGCACTCCGCCGAGCAGAATGCCGAAGCCGCCGAACATGTAAAAGGCCGAACGCCAGCCATACAGCTCGCCCACGTATCCGCCCAGAAAACTGGCGATGATCCCGACATATTGGGCGCTCTGGTGAATCGCCAATGCGGTCGCCTTGGCCTTGTGATGAATCTGGCTGATGAGCGAAGCGGCGGAGGGGTAGTAGAACGCCTCCCCTCCTCCGGAGGCCAGTCCCCGAAAGACGAGCAGAGAAATAAGTCCCGCGGACAGGCCCGTCAGAAGGGTTGCGGCACTCCAAACCACCAGACTGAGGATGATGATCCATTTGCGGCGCCAAACATCTGCCGCGTAACCGCCCGCCAACACGCCGATACCGATGATTCCCGTATAGAGGGACGCCACGAGCCCGAGTTGCACATCACTGATTTGAAGATCGGTTTTGATCAATGGAAGCAGGTTGTTAAAAATCTGCCGGTCCACCAGATGCAGAAAAAACGCGAACCACAGCAGCAGGAGCATCTCCCACTTGTATGGCATGAGTCGCTTGCGCTCTCCCGGCCGTTCCACAGTCGTTTGTTCCATCGCGTTGCTCCTCCGAACGCTCACCGTTTAACGCTCAAGGTCGGATCACTTGAACGCTGAAAGTTGAGCGTTCAGCGTTGGGCGTTTATGCAAAACCCCTCTGCGGCTCACCATAGGTTCGCCCTCCATGAAAGAATCCGCCGTGATGCACGAGGGAGGCTGGAGGGCGAGGCTGTGCCGAGCCGTTGGTTAATGACGAACCGTCAGGATGACTTTTCCAAGGTTCTCTCTGTTCTGAAGAATGGCGTGGGCCTCTTCGGCTTGGGTGATCGGCAGGACTTTATAGATGACCGGTTTGATGGCGCCGGAGGAAAAATAAGGCCATACCCGTGCTTCAAGCTCGGAAAGAATTTCGGCTTTCATCGCGGACGTCCTGCTGCGGAGCGTGCTGCCGATGAGTTTGAATCCCCGTCTGAAAAAGAGATTCATGTCGAGTTCGGTCTTTGCTCCGCCCATCGTTGCGATCACGATCCAACGTCCGCCGGAAGCCATTTTCTCGATGCACCGTCCAAGATCCGGTCCGCCGACGCAATCGAGGGCGATGTTCACCGGGAATCTTTCCATGACCGCGCTGAGTTCTTCGCATTTTCGGTTGACGATGATATCCGCTCCGAGCCGGCGGACAAAATCGGCTTTCTCTTCCGTCCCGACCGTCGTCATCACTTTTCCGCCCAACGCTTTCACCAACTGGACCGCCGCCATGCCGAGTCCGCCGGCACCGCCTTGGATCAGAACGGTATCGCCGGTTTGCATCTCCCCTTCGATGACGAGGTTCAGGTACGAGGTGGCAAAGGCTTCCGGAAGGGCCGACGCCTCAACCATGGATAACCCGGCTGGTATTGGCAAGACCATGTCGTCCGGAACGGCGACCTTTTCGGCATAGCCTCCGCCTCCGAGCAGCGCGCAGACTCTGTCGCCGGGCTTCCAGCGGCTTTGCGGCGGCGCTTCGCGGACGATACCCGCCGCTTCAAGCCCCATCCACGCGGGCCACCCGGGCGGCGACGGATAGTCGCCGGCGCGCTGCATCAGATCGGCGCGGTTGAGCGCCGCGGCATGGACGTCGATCAGAACCTCATGGTCTTTGAGCACCGGATCGGGGACCTCGCTCCAGACGAGCGCTTTGTTTTCATCAACTAAGACGGCCTGCATCCTGTTTCTCCCATTTCGTGTATCCGGCGGCGGCCAGCACGACCTTTTGCACCAGATAATCGTGCTCGTAAGTATAGGCGTTTAAAATCTCTCCATGAATCATATTCGCCAATTCCGACAACTGTTCCCGATACCGGTCCGCAATAATCCCAAAGTCGATCACGTGCGTGCCGACCGAATAATCCGCATTTCCGTCAAGCAGCGTCATGCGCATCTGCAACGGCTTGCCGTCGAAACGTTCCAACGGACACAGTTCCAGCGTGCCCTTGGTACCGCAGATTTTGAGCCGCCGGTTATTGACGCCGTCCGCTTCACGGCTGCATGCGCGCAGACTCACGATCGCGTGCGGGTATTCCAAAACCGTCAAACCGTTGTTTTTGATGGTCTCGGCAAGTCCCGACGTCGATTTCAGGAAGGGCGTAACCTTTTCCGGTTGCCCCAACAGGGCGACGACAAAATCGATAAGATGCGCCCCCAGGTTAAACAGGATACCGCCGCTGAATCGCCCCAGATACTGTTGATAAGCATCATTGCCGTAGTTGTGACTCATTCCGGCCTGAATGTCGAAAACATCGCCCAGCCAATTCCGGCGAACCGCCTTCAGACAGAAGCGCATCGCCGGATTGCTCCGGAACATGTATCCCATCTGAAAAGGAAGGTTTCTTTTTTTGCACCCTTTGAGCAGATTCGCGAACGGCTCCAGTTCTTCGCCGCCGGGTTTGTCCATGTGTATGGCCAGATTGTGTTCCATGCAGCGTGTGGCGGTGGCGACGAGATCGCTGTTCGGCGTCTCCACCGTCACGGCCTGAAGGCCGGGAACGTTGAACAGCTCCGCCTCCGTCATCCAACGCAGGCCCTCGTAAGGCGCGAGGTCGGAACCGGCGTATTTGGCGGACGGCGAACCGCGGTCATCCACGACGCCGACAATGTCGAAGACGTCCGGCAGGTGACGCAGGGTCGTGATTTTTCCCGCCGCATGCTCATGGCAAATGCCGATTTGGCCGATCTTGATTTTCTTCATCAGACGTTCTTCCAGTCAAAAACGATACCTAACGGAGGCGTCTTGGTTTCCGCAAGGCGGGCGTATACGGCAGGTGCCGTTTCCGGAGAGACGATTTCGGAAATGAGCGGGTGAACCTGAAGCCGCTTCGCCGCGACCAGTTTTAGAAACGTGCGGTAATCGTCCATCTCGGTCCAGCGTCCGGGAGCCGATTCGACCTTCGCCCGCGTCGTGGTGTGCGACCCGAGCAAAACGATGCCGCGGCGGTGGATATACTTGTAAAAGTCGATGGGGACGTCCGAAATGCGCGTGCAGCCGAGGAGCGAGATCCGCCCCTCCCACGCCACACACTCCAGCGCCTGCTGCAGCGCCGCGGCGGAACCGGTCACCTCGACGATGGCGTTCGGCCCGTTGCCGCTGGTCGCCTCTTTGACCTTCTCCACAAAATGCGCCTCGTCCGGAGAAAACGCGCGCGCCGCTCCCAGCTTAAGGGCGAGCGCACGGCGGGCCGGATCCAAATCGGAGGCAACCACCGGGATCGCGCCGGAGAGGTTGGCGATCTGAAGCGCGAAGACGCCCAAGATACCCTGTCCCACGATCATCGCGGACTCGCCCAGTTCCAGTTTCAGCTTGCGCACGCCCAAGAACGCAAAGGACGAGATCGGCGCGAAAGCGGCATCAAGCATATCGATGCCGTCGTCGTCAATCTTCAGCGTGGCCGGCGCTTTTTTGACCGTGTGCGACCGGTGTCCACCCCAGTTGACCACAACGCGGTCCCCGACTTTCAAATTCGTGACGTCGGCTCCCACGGCGGCGACGCGGCCCGACCCGCAATAGCCGGGATAGAACGGGAAGTTCCCGACGGCGCATTCGGTGTTCGGCAGACGCACCAGATTCGCCCGCTCCGTGCCGGCGCTGACGACGGTATAGTCATTTTCCAGCAAGACCTCATCGGCCTTGAGTTGCGGTATATCGAACGGCTTAAGTACGGCTTTGCCGATCGACTCAAAAACAATCTGACGTCCGGTCATGCATCCCTCCTGAAAAACACATCCTTGTTCTGTCTTTAACTTTACACGCCGGACCGTTTCCCGCTAAGTCAGATTTGCGGTCTTTTCTCTATCAAAAAAACGAACGGCTTGCAGGGGGGGACGGTCTCTCTGTTGATCGTTTCGGCCGCGATACCGTCAGGATCGACGGCGAAAACAGACGGGTATTCTCGGCTTGGCGACGACGTTATCATCGCATCCCGCGCGGGTCGTTACTGGGATAAGGAGTTGGAATCGCGGCGCCAAGCGCTCATGGAGAGCCCGTATTTGGCTTTGAAAAGATGCGTCAGGCGGTTGGCGGAAGAAAAGCCGCAGGCGGCGGCGATCCGTTTCACGGGAGCATCCGTGGCGCGCAGACGGCGGCGGATTTCCCCGAGCCGCACGTCGAGAATCGTCTCGCGGACGGTTTTATTCTGCAGTTCTCGGAACCGCAGCGCCAGCAGACTCGCCGATACGCCGAGGTACGCGGCGACGTCGCGGACACCGATGGGTTGGGCGGCGTTCGCGCCGATAAAACGGAGCGCGCGTTCCACAAGCCGCGCCGCCGGCGCGAGAGGTTCGGCGGATTCACGCGATGTGACCCGCGTCGGCGCGAAACGGATCACTGTCGGTTGCGTCCGTCCCCGACGCATGCTCATCATCCGATCAAGCGCGGCCGCCGCTTCGTAACCTTCCTTTCTGAAGTCAGGCGCGATACTGGAAAGCGTCGGGCGCATAGAATCGCAGAGCACCGCGTTGTCGTCCACGCCCAAGACGGCGATTTGCTCCGGCACGCCGATTTCCGCCTCCCGGCAGGCCTCCAGCAGATCCACGGCGCGGTAATCCGCGGCGGCCATCACGGCCGAGGGTTTCGGAAGGGCGGCGAGCCAGGCGGTTAACGCGCGCCTGTAGGCCGCCGTTCCCTCCGGCGCGGCGGCGGAGAAAACTGCGGCCCCGCCGCGTCCGTTCTTCTTCAGTTCGCCTTGGAATCCGTTGAGCCGACGTTTCGACCAGCGCGACGGCACGGGGTCCGGCAGAAAACCGAAGGAGCGGAAATAACCGAGCGACAGGAGGTGTCGGGCGCCCAGCCGACCGACCGCGAGGTTATCGATCTCCATGAACACCACGTTGCGGCGCCGTCTGAGGACGCGGTTGTCCGTCGCGCCGACCGCGACGAGCGGAATCCGGCTTCGGCACAGCGCGTCCGCCACATCGTCTTCGCCCGGATGATCCGTGATAATACCGTCGACGCCTTCCTTTTCCGCGTTGCGTACGACGGCCGCGGAAAGCTTCGTCGGCGGTGTAAAAAGGCGCACGTTCCAGTTCGCACCCGCACGGAGATAGCCGAGCGTTCCCGCAAGCGTTTCGAGACTCGGCGCGTTGCCGAGTTTGAAGGAGAGAATGACTTCCCGCGTTTTCGTACGTGTTTTCATGGCCGAAAGAATAACACAAATCGATGACCTGTTTTCACGAAAAAGACACTTTTCTTTTACTTAAAAGAACATTCTCGAGTGAGGACAGCCCGACCGCTCTTGTAGTATTATGACCGACAAGCGGGTTGCAGTATGCCCGGAAACACGAAGCGGGGAATGCATGAAAAAGGACAAAATCGTCGAATCTGGGGGGAGTCATAAATTTGCTCTCACCCTCCTGTGGGCACTGGCGTTTTGCGCGGGGACGGCTTTCGGCGGCACGTGGCAGATGGCGGGCGGCAGTTACAGCGGCGCGTTCGACGATAGCAACCATTGGAACGGCGGTTTGGCCGCGGAGGGCGGCAGCAACGTGATCGCGCCAGGCGCGTCCGCCGGTGCCTACACGGTCACCGTGCCGTCGGGCGGGTATTCGACGACCGCCGGCCTTACGTTCG
>Ga0172378_10003453_pt1 | contig 14870 bp, 14 predicted proteins | sample GrowelOW332metaG_FD_119755 | JGI IMG/M metagenome (GOLD analysis project Ga0172378, IMG submission 119755) | Groundwater microbial communities from an aquifer near a municipal landfill in Southern Ontario, Canada - Pumphouse #3_1 metaG | ecosystem: Environmental > Aquatic > Deep subsurface >... | reverse complement strand
TTTCAACAGGTCATAAAGAATTTGTTCCTAAAAAAGCAAAATTGTATTTAGGAGATATTACTAAAACAAACGATGTTGAAAATGTTTTTATTCATGAAAAAATTGATGCGGTCATGCATTTTGCTGCAAAAATTATTGTACCTGAAAGTGTCGAAAAACCATTGGAATACTATTATAATAATGTTGAAGGTGTAAGAGTATTATTGGAAAGTGTTGTTAAGCATGGTATTAAATATTTTGTGTTTTCATCAACTGCTGCAGTTTATGGTGACGCTAAAGGTGTATGTCATGAGAATGATGTTACAATGCCAATAAACCCATATGGTGAAACAAAATTAACAGTTGAAAAGATGATTAAATGGACTGCGAATGCTTATGATTTAAACTATGTTATTTTTAGATATTTTAATGTTGCAGGTGCAGATAAGACATTAGAAATTGGCTATAAATCAAATAAACCAACACATCTTATTCCTATTGCAAATGAAGCAGCTTTAGGTATTAGAGATCATTTAGATATTTATGGAAATGACTATGAAACACCAGATGGCACGTGTATTAGAGATTATGTACATGTTACTGATTTAGCACAAGCGCATGTTTTGGGTGTTGAGTACTTAAAAAATAAAGGTGTTTCTAAAACAATGAATTTAGGATCTAATCATGGTTTTAGTGTTTTAGAAGTTGTTAAGATATTAGAAAAAATTAAACCAATAAAATATCAATTTGCTCCAAGAAGAGATGGGGATCCGGCACTTTTGGTAGCATCAAATGATCAAGCTAAAAAAATCTTAGGATGGCAACCTAAATTAACACTAGAAGATATGATTAAATCTGATTTAGCATATCATCAAAAATAAAGATAAGACTTGTGGAAATTTTGCTTCCATAAGTCTTTTTATTATGTTAAAATAGCAACAATAAGGAGGATAAGTCAAAATGATGAATGGAAAAGTAATCAAAGAGGGGTTTACTTTTGATGATTTATTATTGGTACCATCATATTCAAAAGTGGTTCCTGTCGATGTGAAATTGCAAACGAAACTAACTCAAAATATCACATTAAATATTCCTGTGTTATCAGCTGCAATGGATACAGTGACAGAATCAAAAATGGCAATTAGGTTAGCGGAATTAGGCGGCTTAGGTATTATTCATAAAAATTTATCAATTCAAGAGCAAGCAGCAGAGGTCCAAAAAGTAAAAACAGTTAAAAGCAATTTAGAATCAGCATGTATTGATACTGAAGGGAAGTTAAGAGTAGGTGCAGCAGTAGGGGTTGCAGCAAATACAATGGAACGTATTGATGCATTGGTTAATGCAGGTGTTGATATTATTGCCGTAGATAGTGCACATGGGCATTCTAAAGGCGTGATTGATACTATTAAAACAATTAAAACAAAATATCCGGATCTTGATATTATTGGTGGAAACATAGTTTCTGCACAAGCTGCTATTGATTTAATTTATGCAGGGGCAACATGTTTAAAAGTTGGTGTTGGACCGGGTTCTATTTGTACAACAAGAGTTGTATCTGGTGTTGGTGTCCCACAGTTAACTGCAATTAATGATGTTTATCAAGTTGCAAAACAATACAATATAGGGATTATTGCCGATGGGGGTATCAAGTTATCAGGAGATATACCAAAAGCACTTGCAGCAGGCGCGGATTGCGTGATGTTAGGTGGATTACTTGCAGGTTGTGAAGAATCACCTGGAGAAGTTTTTGATATAGATGGTATCCAATATAAGACATATATTGGTATGGGCTCTTTAACAGCAATGCAAAGAGGATCAAGCGATCGTTATTTTCAAGGTGGAGTTAAAGAATTAAATAAACTTGTTCCTGAAGGTATTGAAGCAACCGTTCTATACAAAGGCTATATTAAAGATGTTATTTATCAAATGATGGGTGGTCTTAGATCAGGCATGGGCTATTGTGGGTGTCATGCTATAGAAGAGATGAAATTAAATGCACAGTTTATGAAAATAACCAATGCAGGTTTAAAAGAATCTCACCCACACGATGTAAAGAATATTAAGAAAGCACCAAATTATCATGAATGATAAAATACTAGTTTTAGATTTTGGTAGTCAATATAATCAATTAATTGTTAGACGTATTAGAGAATTGGGTGTTTATAGTGAATTAGTTTCACATGAAATACTTGCTACAGATATCATAAAAGACCAAACCATAAAAGGCATTATTTTATCGGGTGGACCACATTCTGTCTATGATGATGATAGTTTTCAAATAGATGAGCATATATTTGATTTAAATATACCTATCTTAGGTATATGCTATGGAATGCAATTGATGATGTATAAACTTGGGGGCAAAGTAGAAAAGAGTTTAAGTCATGAGTATGGTAAAACAGATATTGAAATTACGGAAGAAAATCCATTAACAAAAGGTTTAGAAAAAAAACTTACTGTATGGATGAGTCATGGTGATATCGTTTCTAAATTAGGTAACGGTTTTATTGAAACAGCAACTTCAAAATCGACACCTTATGTAATGGTTAAGCATGTGGATAAACTTTTATTTGGTATACAATTTCATCCTGAAGTATCACATACGCCACAAGGAATAAATATGTTAAATGCGTTTATTGATTTAACTAAAGCGAAAAAAACATGGAGCATGGCACAATTTATTGATTTTGAAATGCATAAAATCAAACAAATTGTTGGTCATAAAAATGTCATTTTAGGATTATCAGGTGGCGTAGATTCAAGTGTAGCAGCTGCTCTATTAGATAAAGCTATAGGCAAACAATTAACATGTATATTTGTAGATCATGGGTTATTAAGATTAAATGAAGGCGATGAAGTTGAAAGTTATTTTAATAAAAATTTTAATTTAAATTTCATTAGAGTAGATGCCAAGAATTTATTTTTAGATCGTTTAAAAAATGTAAGTGATCCCGAAAGCAAAAGAAAAATTATTGGACAAACATTTATTGAAGTTTTTGAGCAAGAAGTATCAAAAATGCATCATGTAGATTTTTTGGCACAAGGTACACTTTATACAGATCTTATTGAATCAGGGACTAAAAGTGCACAAACAATTAAATCTCACCATAATGTTGGCGGATTACCAAAACATATGAGATTAAGCCTTATAGAGCCATTAAACACTTTATTTAAAGATGAGGTTAGAGTCTTAGGTGTTGAATTGGGGCTTCCTAAAACATTAGTAAATAGACAACCATTTCCAGGGCCGGGATTAGCCATTAGAATTATAGGTGAAATTACGGATGAAAAAATAGAAATTGTTCAAAAAAGCGACTATATCCTAAGAAAAGTATTTATGGATCATAAATTGAATGAATCTGTGTGGCAATATTTTACAGTTTTAACGCCGATTAAAACGGTAGGGGTTAAAGGTGATCAAAGAAGTTATGAGTATGTATTGGCAATTCGTGCTGTGACATCTGTAGATGGCATGACTGCTGATTTTGCACATATACCTTTTGATATATTAGCAACCATATCTTCACAAATTATCAATGAAGTATCCGGCGTTGGAAGAGTTGTATATGATATTACTTCAAAACCTCCAGGAACGATTGAATGGGAATAAAATAAGAGTTGAATTAACTCTTATTTTTTTTATATGGTGTCTAGTGATTTATTATTAAAAATTGCTAAAATATGTTATACTATTATAATCTACTAATGAAAGGGTTTTATATGAATATAAAAAAAGAAATACGAGATAAAATTGAATCTTATCAAACGATTATCATTCATAGACATGCAAGACCGGATATGGATGCAATCGGCTCACAAGTCGGATTATCCCTACTTTTAAAAGAAAATTATCCACATAAAAACATTTATGTTGTTGGCGATTTAAACGATATGAGCTTTGAAGCAAAAATGGATGATATTAATGATGAAACTTTTCATGATTCCCTATCAATTATTACAGATGTTGCTGTTACATATATGATTAGCGATGACCGATATAAATTAGCAAAAGAAAGAATTATTATTGATCATCATACCAATGATACAGATGTTGAAGCAGTTTCTATATTTTATCGAGATGATGCTTATTCATCAGCTTGTGAAATGATCATTGATTTTGCTAAAGAAGAAAAGTTAAATGTCACTAGTGATGTAGCAACTTATCTTTATGCTGGTATGGTAACTGATACAGGAAGATTTATGTATTTAAAAGAAGCATCGAAAACATTTGAACTTGCAGCTTATATTACAAGATTCAATCCAAGGATAAAAGATTTTTATGATTTTATCTATACAGAATCATTAGAACGAAGAAAAGTTAAGAATATGTTTACTGAATTTGAACTTACAAAACATAATGTAGCATACCGAAAAAACACAAAGGAATTAATTGAGCAAAGTGGTTTAGAATTTCAATCGGTTTCTCGTGGTATGGTTAATCTTATGGCAGGTATTAAAGAAGTTCCAATATGGGCAAGCTTTTCTGAAGATGTCGAAAAACAAGCAATTATCGGTGAATTTAGAGCAAGGGGCATTAGTATTGTCGATATTGCTAAAAAATATGGTGGTGGCGGTCACAATGAAGCATGCGGGGCTACTTTAAAAGATTGGAATGAAGTTGATTCAATATTAAAAGATTTTGATGAAAGGGCAGAAAATTATGGAAAGAATATTAAATAAAATAAAAGCATATAAAACAATTATTATACACGGGCATAAAAGACCAGATGGTGATTGTTATGGAGCGCAGTTTGGGTTAAAAGATATTATTACAGCATCTTTTCCAGATAAAGAAGTATATGTTGTAGGTGGCACAAGCGATTATGTTGATTATGTCGGTAAAGTAGATACAATTGATGATGCATTATATCAAGGTGCTTTATCGATTGTTGTTGATACTGCAACAAAAGATAGAATTAGTGATCAAAGATATACTTTAGGTGATTTTGTAATTAAAATAGATCATCATATCCCAGTTGATAACTTTGGCGATTTAAGATGGGTAGATACAACTTTTCCATCTTGTGCACAAATGATTACATATTTTTATTATAAATTTAGAAATGAATTAAAAATGACTGAAAAGGGTGCAATTGCATTATATACAGGCATATTAACGGATACAGGAAGATTTAGATATCGTGGTGTTTCTAAACTTACACATCAACTTGCCGGATTATTAATTGAAAAAGGCGTTGATGTAGAATATATTGATCAACAATTGTCAAAAGAAACCTTAGATATGATAGCGTTAAAAGGCTATGTATATTCTAATTATGTGACTCATGGACATTTTATATATTTAAAAATGAAAAGAGAAGTTATTGATAAATTTGGTGTTACTGATGAACAAGCAGCATCTGTTGTCAATTCATTAGCAGGTATTGAAGGATTTCCTGTTTGGGCATTATTTATTGAATATCCAGATGAAATTAGAATAAGATTACGTTCAAATGGTCCAGTTATTAATGAACTTGCAAATGAATTTGGTGGCGGTGGTCATGCGAAGGCTTCTGGAGCAAGACTAAACAATTGGGGCGAATTAGAGGATTTTGCAAATAGAGCTAATGTGCTAGCCACTAAATATTTAGAGGAAAAATAATGCAATGTGAATCACTGATTATTAAAGAACCAGTAAGACCACTATTAGAAATTGAAAAAAGTTTAACAACTACATATAAAAAAGATTTATTTAAACCATTTGTTAACGCAATTAACGAATATGAACTAATCGAACCAGGTGATAAAATAGCAGTTGCAATATCAGGTGGAAAAGATAGTTTATTACTTGCAAAGCTTTTTCAAGAATTAAAAAAACACAATAAAATACCATTTGAACTTGTTTTTCTTTCAATGGATCCTGGATTTAATACAATAAATCTAGAATTACTTGAAAATAACTGCAAGTATTTAAATATACCTTTAGAAATAAGAAAATCAGAGATATTTAAAGTTGTAGATAAAATTGCAAAAGAAAATCCATGTTATTTGTGTGCAAGAATGCGCCGTGGATTTTTGTATAATGCAGCAAAAGAACTAGGGTGCAATAAATTAGCTTTAGGACATCATTTTGATGATGTTATAGAAACTACTTTATTAAATATGTTTTATGCGGGCCAGTTTATGACAATGGTTCCTAAAATTACAGCTCAAAATTTTGATGATATTGAATTGATAAGACCTTTATTGCTTGTTAAAGAAAAAGATATTATAAGATGGACAAAATATAGCGGTATCCAATCCATGAATTGTGGGTGTACAGTTGCCGCTCAAAAAATATCATCAAAAAGAAAAGAGATCAAACAATTAATTGAAACGTTAAGAAAAGTGAATCCTGATATAGATAAATCAATTTATCGAGCATCTACAAATGTTAATTTAGATGCGATATTGGGTTACACTAAAAATAACGAAAAAATACATTTTAACGATATATATAAAGAAAGGAGAAAAAAATCATGATTGTAAACCGCATATTAGAAGGCGCAATTTTAGATTTAAATTTAGGTTTTGAAGATGTTTTACTTAAGGTCTTATTGCCAATTGTTTTAACATATATTATTGCTGCTTTTGTAGGTCTTGAAAGACAAAATGTCGGTAAAGCTGCAGGTTTATCATCTCATGTGTTAGTTGCATTAGGTAGTGTTGGGATTGCAATTATGCAACGCTTGATGTTTGAATCACAATTGGAATCAGGACTTTTTACAAACCCTGAGGGACAAAGAATTATTGCCCAAGTTGTGACAGGTATTGGTTTTGTTGGTGCTGGTGCCATTATTAAAGACAGTTCAAACAGTATTAAAGGTATTACAACAGCAGCAACCATCTGGGTGACTGCAATGGTTGGATTAATATTGGGTTCTGGATATATTATCTTAGGCTCTACAATTGGGGTAGTTATGGTTGTACTTATGCTTATAAGAGATATTAGCAGAGGATATAATCCACTTAGATCATCTGTAAAAAAAGGTAAAGACAAAAATGATTAATGAAACAATTGCTGCAATTTCTACAGCTTATGGTGCTGCTGGTATTGCAGTTATAAGAATTAGTGGCGATGACGCAATTAGTGAATTTAATAAAATTTTTAAAGGAAAAGATCTTGAAAAAGTAAAATCACATACAATTCATTATGGACATGTGATTGATACTGATGGATCATTTTTAGACGAAGTTATGGTTACAGTGCTTAAAGCACCTAGAACATTTACGAAAGAAGATATGGTAGAAATTTCCACACATGGCGGTATTTTAATTGTGCAAAAAGTTTTACAACGTGTTCTTACATTAGATATAAGATTAGCTGAACCGGGAGAATTTAGCGAAAGAGCATATCTAAATGGCCGTATTGATTTAGTTGAAGCTGAATCTATTATGGATCTTATTCATGCAAAAAATGAGCAAGCATTAAAAATTGCTAGTCTCGGTATTCAAAAAGAAACATCGCAATTAATTAAAAACTTAAGATCTGATTTACTAACCATTATTGCACAAATTGAAGTTAATATTGATTATCCAGAATATGATGATGCAGTTGTAATGAGCAAAGAAATTATTTATCCCGAAGTACTTAAATTGATTGATCAAATGAAAGTTGTTTTAAAAGAATCAGAAAAAAATCAACTGATCAAAGATGGTATTAAAACAGCAATTATTGGTAAACCAAATGTTGGAAAAAGTAGTTTACTAAATGCTTTGTTAAATGAAGAACGTGCAATTGTAACCGATGTTGAAGGAACGACTAGAGACACTATTGAAGCATACATTAATATGGGTGGTATTACATTAAATTTAATTGATACTGCTGGTATTAGGGACACTAAAGACCTTATTGAACAAATTGGTGTAGACCGCTCAATAAAAGCATTAAACAATGCAGACCTTATTTTACTTGTTCTTGATCAAAGTAAAGAATTATCTAAAGAAGATTTAAAACTTTTAGAACTTACTAAAAATTTCCAACGAATTATTATTGGAAATAAAGCAGATCTAACCAATGTACTTGGTATGGATGAAGTAATTTCTATTTCAGCACTTAATAAAACAGGGCTTAAAGATTTAGAACATGCTATATTAAAAATATTAGCTTTAGAAAACATTGAAACAAGAGATATGAATTATTTATCAAATGCTAGACATATCACAAAAGTTAAAGAAGCATTAGCTGCATTAGAAAATGTATTAGAGTCTATTAAACTTGATATGCCGGTTGATGTTTATGATATTGATCTAACTGAAGCTTGGAAATTATTAGGAGAAATATTAGGAGAATATTATAAAGACGATTTACTTAATGAACTGTTCTCTAAATTTTGCTTAGGAAAATAGGAAAACATATATCATATATGTTATAATAAAAAAAGATAAGGAAGGAGTTGATTTTTATGTCATATGTTGCATTATATCGTACGTATAGACCTAAATCGTTTGAAGAAGTTGCTGGACAAAAAGTTGTTGTACGCACCCTTAAAAATGCACTCATTCATGATAAGATTCAACATGCCTATCTTTTTAGTGGTCCACGTGGAACAGGTAAAACAAGTGTTGCAAAAATATTTGCAAAAGCTGTGAATTGTTTACATCCAGAAAATGGATCACCTTGCAATAACTGTGATGTATGTAAAGGTATTGATCACGGCGATATTGCTGATGTTATAGAAATTGATGCCGCATCAAATAATGGTGTTGATGAAATTCGGGAATTGCGCGATAAAGTCAAATATATGCCTAGTGTTGGTAAATTTAAAGTCTATATCATTGATGAAGTTCATATGTTAACATCAGGGGCATTTAATGCATTATTAAAAACATTAGAAGAACCCCCCAAACATGTTATTTTTATTTTAGCAACGACTGAAGTATATAAAATACCTTCAACAATTTTATCTAGATGTCAACGCTTTGACTTTAAAAATATTGAAGTTAATGATATGATTGAAAAACTAAAAGAAATAATTAAACTTGAGCAAATTGAAATTGAGGAATCGGCGATTCGTGCGATTGCAGAAGATGCAGAAGGCGGATTAAGAGATGCGATTAGTTTACTTGATCAAGCAATTAGTTTCTCAGATAATATTATTACCGAAGACGATGTTCATGAAGTTGCAGGTAGTGTTTCTAAGACGGCTCTGTCAAATATGTTATTAGCTATTGCAAATAAAGAAATCACAAATACACTTGTTATCTTAAAAGAATTATTAGCTCAAGGCAAAGAAGCAAGTCGCATTGTTAATGATTTGATAATTGCCTTAAGAGATTTGTTACTTGAAAAAACAACAACAGTTGAACACCCTAAGTATGAAATATTAATGAGTGTTATTTCTACACCAAAAATATATTATTATTTAGAAATACTTAATCAATTACAACAAGACATGAAGTGGACACATCAAAAACGTGCATATATTGAATTAGCACTTATTAAAATGATGGAACATGAAACATTAAAGCATATTGATTATGACGCAGCAATTGCAGATATAAAAGCAGATTTACAAATATTAAAAACAAATGTTAATAACAGACCTGTCATAGTAGAATCTAAAAATACTAAAAGCAAAGCAGAATCGTTAGTAACAATTAAAAATGTGGAAAAGATTTTGCATGAAAGCGATAAAGACAAAAAAGATTTAATGCTTAAAGGCTGGGAACATTTAAAAAATTATCCAAAAAAACATTTACAAATGGCAGCATATCTTTTATCACAATCGGAATTAGAAGTTGTCTCAAATAATGAAATGCTTGTTGTATATGATCATCTTGAAGATTGTAAACGACTAATGGATGATGAAATTAAAAAACAAGTTATAGAAATATTAAATCAAAAGTCAGAATTAATTAACAATTATTATGCCATTTTAAGAAGTGATTGGTTAGTGATACTAGAAGTATTTAAGAGTCAATGGCAACAAGGAATTAAAAAACCTAAATTGCCAGCACAAGACTTAAAATTATATAAAGAATTTAAAGAAAAAAAAGAACCTGAAATTGTCAAAATAGGTAAAGAATATTTTGGTGATAAGGCGGTTATTAAGGAGTAAATATATGAATCCCAATATGTTGAGTAAACTAAAGAAAATGCAAAAACAAATGATGGAAGCACAAGAAGCGCTTGATTCAAAAGAATTCTTTGGTCGTGCAAGTGGTGTCACTGTTGTTGTACAGGGTACGCGCCAAGTCATTGATGTACAAATTAACCCTGAAATGCTTGAAGAAGTTGAAATGCTTCAAGATGCAGTGTTGCTTGCTACAAACGATGCATTAAAACAAATTGAAAAAGAACAAGAAGAAACCATGGGACAATTTACAGGTGGTTTAGGAGGATTTGGATTTTAATGTATCCAAAAAGTCTATTATACGTTATTGAAGATTTACAAAAATTGCCAGGTATTGGTGAAAAAACAGCAGAAAGATTAGCACTCCATATGGTTAGTGAACTTGATGAGACTGCAGTGTTAGATTTTTCAGAGCATTTAAAAATTATGAAAAGCGATATAAAAACTTGTCGTAAGTGTCATATGCTCACAGATCATGATGTTTGTGATATTTGTAATGACTCAACAAGAGACCAAGAAACAATTATGGTGGTTGCAGATGCCAAAGATGTATTCATTATGGAAAAAATGGCAACTTATCATGGGTTATATCATGTTTTAGGAGGACTTGTTGACTTTTCAAGAGGTATCACTGATAAAGATTTAAATATTGATACACTTGAAGAAAGAGTCAAACATGTTAAAGAACTCATTATAGCGACCAATGGAACTGTTGAAGGGGAAATGACAGCAAAATTTTTAAAACAATTATTTAATCAAGACAACCTTATCATCTCAAGATTAGCATCAGGACTTCCAGTAGGCGCAGATTTAAAATATGCGGATGAGCTTACGCTTGCAAAAGCTGTTGCAAATAGAATGAAATATTAAGGAGAAAATAATATGTGGGAAGTAATTAAGAGTTTTTTCATTAATCAATATGACAATTTTAATGGATTTTTACAAGATTCAGTGGATATCGATGGTAGATTATTATCACTTTATAATGAATTTATAGTGCCACTACCTGAAATTGTAAAAATATTAGGTACAGCATTTATAGCAATATTAATCGTTATGGGAACGATTAGTTTTGTTAAAAAATTAATGAAGTTATTTATAGTAATAGCGGTTATTTTAGTGATTGTATTTGTTATAACACAGCTTACATAAAAAAATACTTGCAAAATAATTTAGTTTCATATACAATATATACGGTTTTAGGAGGCATGCATGAGTCAAAATTTAGAATCACTAGCAATGATTGATATTGCAGAAGTTATATTAAAAGAAAGTAGTGAGCCAATAAAGATTAATGACATTATAAAAAAAGTTGTTGATATTAAAGGTGTATCAGAAGAAGATTTCGAAAAAATTACCCAATTATATATGGATATTACTCAAAGCGGTAAGTTTGTATTTTGTGGTGATGATAAATGGGATCTTAAAGAAAGAAATTTAGAACTTTGGGATAAAGATGGTTATGCATTTATTCAACATGAAAGTCCAACTGAAGGTGCTGAAGAAGAAGAAGAACTAGAATTTACAGAATTTATTCTAGATGAAAAAGAAGAAGACGAAGTTGAAGAAGTTGAAGAAGATGAAGATGATGAAAAAGAAGTAGTTGCTGATAAAGAAGAACTAGAAGAAGAAAAAGCATACATTGAAGTTGAACTTCCTATTAAATCAACAGATGATGACGATGTTGAAGATGAACCAGAAATAGAATTCGATAGTGATAATTATGACGAAGATGATTATAATGAAATTATGGATGACTATGAAGACATGTATGATAAATAAAAAAATAAAGCCTACACTGTAGGCTATTTTTTTCCTATAATAGAAAGGATAATATATGATAGATATTATTGGTTATATTGCGTCAGCAATAGTTTTAGTTTCACTTTTAATGAGCTCAGTAATTAAATTAAGAATTATAAATCTTGTAGGATCATTGGCGTTTGCTTTTTATGGTTTTTTGATTCCATCTATACCAACAGCAGTGATGAATCTTGGTATTGTAGTTATTAATATATATTATTTAGTTAAATTAAATAAGGCAAAAGAAAAATTTAGTGTTATTGAACTTGATAAGGATTCGAAACTATACTTAGATTTTGTGGATTTTTATAAAGATGATATAGTTAAATTCATGAAAGTTGATCTAGATTTCAATAATCCGAAATTTAAAAAATATTTTATTACCAGAAATACAATCCCAGCGGGATTATTTATTGGTGAAATGATAGATGATTATATGAAAATACATTTAGATTATACAACACCAACATATAGAGATTATAAAGCGGGAAAATATTTATATAGTGATGTTTATCAGTTATTTAAAGATTTAAATGTTACATATTTAACTAGTGATCCAGGGCAATTGAAACATGAATCTTATTTATTAAAGATGGGATTTAAAAAAATTGAAATAGATCATAAAATTATTATGAAAAAACTCTTAAAAAATCAAAAATAAATCATTGTGTATATATGTGGTTTTTGATATAATGATTAAGAGCCACACAAAGAGTCTCTTCGCAGAGACTCTTTTTATTTAAAAAAAGGAGAGGATCAAATGACAAAATATATATTTGTAACAGGAGGCGTTGTCTCTAGCCTTGGCAAAGGGATTACTGCTTCAGCAATTGGTCAGTTACTAAAAAGTCGCGGGTTAAAGGTGTTTATGCAAAAATTCGACCCATATATTAATATTGATCCAGGCACAATGAGTCCACTGCAACATGGAGAAGTTTTTGTTACTGATGATGGGGCCGAAACAGATTTAGATTTAGGGCATTATGAAAGATTTATTGATGAAAATTTAAACAGACATTCAAGTGTTACGACAGGTAAAATTTATCAATCTGTCATTAAAAGAGAACGTCGTGGTGATTATTTAGGGGCAACTGTTCAAGTCATCCCCCATATTACAAATCAGATTAAGAAAAAGTTAGTAGATGTTGCAAGACATACTAATCCAGATATCGTTATTACGGAAATAGGTGGTACGGTTGGTGATATTGAGTCACTACCCTTTTTAGAAGCCATTAGACAGGCAAGACGAGACTTTGGATATGAAAATACATTATATATCCATAATACATTAGTACCGTATCTAAGAGCTGCTAATGAGATTAAAACAAAACCGACACAACACTCAGTTAAAGAACTTATGAGTTTAGGTATTCATCCCGATATTATTGTTTTAAGAAGTGAAAAAGAAATTAGTGAAGAAAATAAAGAGAAAATAGCTTTGTTTTGTGATGTTGATAAAGATGCTGTATTTGAATCAAGAGATGTAAATGTTCTTTATGAAGTTATTACAGAGATGCATCGTCAAAAAATTGACGATAAAATACTTAAGCATTTTCAATATGATCATCAACCAGAAGCTGATGTGACACCATGGGTAGAATTAATTGAAAGAATTAATCATCTTGAAGGAAACATCCGTATAGGATTAGTTGGTAAATATGTTAAACTTCACGATGCATACTTATCGGTAAATGAATCATTAAAACATGCCGGATATGCGCATAAAGTTAATGTTTCAATTGAATGGATTGATGCTGAAGACATTGATGATAGTAATATAGCCGAAGCAGTTAAAGATTGTGATGGTATTTTAGTTCCAGGTGGATTTGGCAAACGCGCTACTTTAGGTAAACTTGCAGCAATTAAGTATGCAAGAGAAAACAATATTCCGTTTTTAGGACTATGCTATGGTATGCAACTTGCAGCAGTCGAATATGCAAATAATGTATTAAATATTGAAGATGCAAATTCAACGGAAATTGATCCAGAAACAAAAAACCCAGTGATTTCACTGCAACGAGGCAGAGATACACTTGAAGATTTAGGTGGCACATTAAGATTAGGGTTATATGGATGTGAAATTAAAAAAGATACGAAAGCTTATCAGGCTTACGGAAAAACACATATTGAAGAACGACATCGTCATCGTTATGAATTTAACAATGAATATTTAGAAAAATTTGAAGATGGAAATATGATTATCTCTGGTTATAATACAAAGTATCAGTTAGTTGAAATGATTGAATTAAAAAATCATCCTTGGTTTGTTGCAGTACAGTTTCACCCCGAATTTTTATCTAGACCGCTTAGACCGCATCCATTATTTAAAGATTTCATCGGTGCCATTATTTCACAAAATTCAAAATAAGTTATATATAAGAACGGTTACAGTTTATAAAAATTGATAACAAACTATGTTTGTAATATAATATAAGTGACAATTTCAAGGAGGAAATTATATATGTTAGTATCTGCAAAAGATATGCTTATTAAAGCGCACAAAGAAGGCTATGGTGTTGCCCAAATAAACATCAACAACTTAGAATGGACTAAAGCCGTTTTAACAACAGTACAAGAACTTCAATCACCAGTTATTTTAGGTGTTTCTGAAGGTGCAGCAAAATATATGGGTGGCTACAATGTTGTGGTTGCTATGGTTAAAGCACTTGATGAAGCTTATGGTGTGACTGTTCCAGTGGCTATCCATTTAGACCATGGTACATTTGAAGGATCATTTAAAGCATTAAATGCCGGATTTACTTCAATTATGTTTGATGGTTCACATTATCCATTTGAAGAAAATTTAGCAAAAACTAAAGAAATCGTTGCTGCATGTCATGCAAAAGGTGTTTCAGTTGAAGCTGAAGTAGGTTCAATTGGTGGTGAAGAAGATGGCGTTATCGGTATGGGTGAAATTGCTGATCCTGAAGAATGTCGTATTATTGCTGAAACTGGTGTGGATATGTTTGCTGCAGGTATTGGTAATATTCATGGTAAATATCCAGCAAATTGGAAAGGCTTAAATTTTGAAAC
>Ga0172378_10003451_pt1 | contig 14872 bp, 14 predicted proteins | sample GrowelOW332metaG_FD_119755 | JGI IMG/M metagenome (GOLD analysis project Ga0172378, IMG submission 119755) | Groundwater microbial communities from an aquifer near a municipal landfill in Southern Ontario, Canada - Pumphouse #3_1 metaG | ecosystem: Environmental > Aquatic > Deep subsurface >... | reverse complement strand
TTAGTATGTACAAAACTTATGTACTTGTCAACACAGGTGAAAACGGGAGTACCAACTTATGGATAAGAAATTTATCGAAACTACAAAAAAAGATCTGCTTGCACAGCGCAAGGTGATTCTTGAATCACTTGCAGGGCAAAGCGATGATATGAAAAAACTAGTAAAGTCTGCTGAAGCCGGTGATGTAATCGATGTTGCATCAGACGCGATAGATCGTACCTTGCTTGATTCTTTAGGTTCTCAGGATGCAGTACGCCTGCAGCTTATTGACAGTGCTCTGGACCGGATCCAGCAGGGGAAATATGGTCTTTGCATAAAATGCGGCAAAGAAATACCTGTTCAGCGTCTAAAAGCTCTGCCATATGCGCTTATGTGCGTTAACTGTGCTTCCGCTGAAGAACGCAGACATCGATAAGTATGAATTAAAGCTTTTGACTTTTTACGGAACCGGAGTCAATAAAAGCTGTTTCGACGTAGCCGGCTTTTTTTGCAGCCGCAGCAGCCCTGTCGAATGCACAGTCAAGGTCCTGACTTCTATGCGCATCCGAGTTTATCATGACAGGGATGCCAGTATCATGAAGTATGGCAAGAAAATCTGCAGACGGATAAACATCGTCCATAGTACCTCGTGCAATAGCACCTGTGTTTATTTCTGCAATTACGCCTGAATGTTTTGCACAGTTTGCTGTCGCAATCAGTTCACTGCGGTACCAGCTTTCTTCTTCGTCAAAAAGTTTCAGTTTCCAGTTCAGCTTACGGATTACGTCCGGATGTCCCCATATTGTAAAATCTCCTTTTTGCAGCATCTCTCGCTGGAGCGCAAAATAGGTACAGACCGCTTCTTTTATATTTCCATTGAAAAGCTTTTTTATACCATTCTGCAGATTTTCAGCATTGTCATCGGCGCAGAAATTTCCATTTTCATTTGCGATATAATGGACTGAGCCGATGAGATAATCGGGCTTGAACTGTGCGTAATCACTCATACGCGGAGTAGTTAATCCGGGAACATAATCAGCCTCAAAACCACAAAGTACCTGCATGCGTCCATCGTATTCTGCTTTTATATTTTCAATGACCTCGACATACTTATCAAAGTTGCGGGGGGCAATGTGCCATACTGATGCGAACGGATACATACTGTGCCCGGAAAAACCAAGAATATCAAAGCCTTTAGATAAAGCAGACTTTGCCATGTCTTCTGCACTTTCACTGCCGTCGCAGAAAGTTGTATGCGTGTGATAATTAGTTTTCAAATTTTTTTGCATGTTCATATTTCTCTTTCTTCCATTTATCAGAACTTAATTCAAAGCATGTGAATTCATCTTTGAACGCTGAAAAACTTTTTTTTATACTTTCAATATCGGACTGTTCTGCCTGTTCGTTTATTGATTGTCCATATTTTGCAAGCGAATTTGCAGCGATTGCTGCAGAGCTTCCTTTGAGTGTGTGCCCGATCTTTTGAAGTTGATCAAAATCCCGGCATTTAACAGCCTTTTCTATTTTATCGAGCATCGTGACAGTCTGTTTTCTGTAGTCGTTTATGAGCTGGCATCCGAGGGCAAAGTCGTTGCCGATAGTATCTTCGAAATCTTTCTGATCCCATGATTCATTTATTAAAGCGGTGCGGCTGTCAAGAATTGCAATATCTTTTGCTTCCGGCAGTTCCATGACAGTTTTCCATTTTTCAATGATTGCTTTAACACCTGTCCGCTTAAATGGTTTTACAAGTATATCATTCATGCCGATTTTCCGGTATTGCTCGAAATCGTCCTCGTCATTGTTTGCCGTGCAGGCTATAATAATCCCTGAAAAATTTTGAAGCCGGATTTTTTTTGCTGCATCTGTTCCGTTCATAACTGGCATCTGTATATCCATAAAGATAATATCTATTTTAGGATTTTTTGAAATACAGTCGACAGCTTCCTGGCCGTCTTCCGATTCGAATACTTCTGCACCATACGCTCTTAGAAATGTAACAAGCAGCTTTCTGTTGAGAGGATGATCCTCTGCAACGAGAATATTTAATCCTCTGGCAATTGTCGTGTCGTCTTCGCCCGGAATTTCTGTTGTCCGTTTTTTTTCAATTTTAATAGAATCTACTGTTTCGAGGTCCAGTGGTGTATCATACGATTCCTGAAGCAGCATTAAAAGAAACTGCCGTTTTACAGGTTTATACAAATATCCGTTAAAAAGATTCATCAACTTCATTTTTGCTTCTGCTCCCATTTGGCCTTCAGGAACAAGAAGGTATAACTTTGAGTCATTTATTTCAGGATCTTCCTTAATTTCCCATGCAAAATGCCATCCGTCGACTTTAGGCATTCCCATATCGACGAACACGATTTTTACAGGCTTACCAAGCCTTGCTGAATATTTCATTATAAGTTTTCCGTTTTCAGCATTGTCAGTATTAAGAATGTTTGTGAAACCAAGCGATTCAAGTTTCCGTTTCATACTTTTCATTGCAAGCATGTTGTCGTCGACAACAAGAATGCGAGTATCATGCGGAATATGTGAGATACTGTTTTCGGCCGGTGGATTAGGAGACTCAATCAGCGGCAGCGTAAACCAGAAAATCGACCCACCATACGGATTCGATTTTACTCCAATTTGTCCATGCATCGCTGTAACAAGTCCTTTGCATATTGAAAGCCCGAGACCTGTTCCTCCATATTTACGGGTTATTGATGTATCCGCCTGGTAAAAATCGGTGAAAAGCATTTTTCTGTTATTTTCAGGGATACCTATTCCAGTATCAGTTATTTCAAATAACATTGTATTTTCATCTGCCCGGGAGAGTTCCAGATGAATATATCCTTTTTTTGTAAATTTTACCGCATTTTTTATTATATTGAGAAGTATTTGTTGTACTCTGGTAGGATCACCCATTATAAGCTGAGGCAATGAATAATCAATATCGGTAACAATTTCCAATCCTTTGCTGAATGCTTCGACGCTTACAAAATCGACAACACGTTCCGTTACCGCTGCAATGTCGTATGGTATTGATTCAAGTTTGAATTCATGAGATTTTATTTTTGTAAAATCAAGAATATCGTTGACGAGTGCGAGAAGGACATTCGTACTGAACTGGATCTGCCGTACATATTCCTGCTGTTCATTGTTCAGTTTTGTGTCAGAAAGAAGTTCCAGTGTTCCCGTGATTGTTTGAACAGGTGTACGTATTTCGTGAACAGTATTTGCGAGAAAAGTAAGCTTCTGATTAGAATCAATGTTAGATTTTCCCATGAAGTAGTTCTATTGATTTTTGGATAATTACTTCCGGTTTCTGCGGTTTTACTAGATATCGTTTTGCTCCAAGGCTGAGTGCCTGAACAACAGCCTCTTTTTGTGTTGCCTGGGAGTAGATAATAATCGGTACGTCGCTTTTTGATTCCTGCAGCCGCCGGAGAATATCAAAGCCGGAAATACCAGGCATTAAGATATCGAGAATGACAAGGTCATATTTATGTTTGTTAAAACCTGTAACAAATTCTGTGCTGTCGTTGTACAAATCGCATGAGGCACCAATGGATTTGAAAGAGTTTTCCAGCAGTTTAAGAATGACCAGGTCATCATCGACTAATGCTATACGGAGCACGTTGCCCTCAATATCGTCGTCCTGAATAACCCCTGTATCGGAATAAAATCTTGTTTCAATCGACCCCTGCATCTGCTCTCCATCAGGGGTAAGAATCTTGTCAGTAATAAGATCTGACATGCTTGAAAAAGTACTGCTGTCAACAAGGGAATTCAGTATGTGCGAAAGATTTGTTGTGACTTCGATTCCGTTGTACCGTGGATGGCCGCTTATAAGTTCCCGTATAAATGAATCAAACGACAGAACCTTTACATTTTTATTTTGGATTTTCGGATTTGTAAGTATGTTATCGAGCAAAAGCTCAAGGTTGGAACCGTCAACAAACGTAAGATCAAGATTAGTCATCATGAGAAGTATCTTTGGATACTCCATGCCTTCATTTTCTATCATTTCTGCAAGTTTGTATTTGAGAAGGGCCAGTTTTTCGCGGTTCAGTCCCTGTGCGACTTCTATAAAAATAATGTTTCCGTTCCGGTGTATGTCAAGTACACATGGGGTGACATCCATCGAAAAAGAGAGTTTAAGAACACGCCCTATTGATTCAAAAAGTACGTCAAATTTAATAGGTTTTGTAAAATATTTGATGACGCCGAATTGTGCAAGAACAGATATTTTTGAACGTTCAACGAGAGGACCGGCAGCTATAATCGGTATTCTTGAAGCATTGGGATCGTTGTATTTCTTTTCAAGAAATTCGAGTAAATCTTCAAAACTGTCCTGTACATCAAGAATGACAAGATCAGGAAGTGTTGAAATCATCTTTGTAAAAGCATCCCGTTTTCCCTGAGCAATAGAAGTAGCGACTTTTTCAGTCGATAACTTATCTTTCAGAAATTCGCGGAAAAGAGGAGATGCATCGATGATTATAACATTTTTCATTTATTTCTCTATTTTATACAGAATAAGTGAAACTGGCAAGTCTCATTTTTTTCTTTCTGTTTTTTGATAATATCAGTATGATATAAGTATGACGAAAGTTGCTGTATTTTTAGCCGACGGGTTTGAAGAAATTGAAGCTCTTACAGTTGTTGATTATCTGCGTCGTGCCGAAGCCGATGTTTCTATGGTTGCGGTTCCTGTTGTAACTATGACGGCACGGGATATGCCGACCGGTGCACACGGTATAACCGTTTGTGCCGACTGCGTTCTTGAAGAATATTTACGCAGTTCTGTCAGCGGACTTCCTGATTGTATATTTATACCGGGAGGCATGCCCGGTGCTGCAAATATAGGGGCTGATGAGAGAGTTGTTCAGTTTATCATAAAATGTTTTGATGCAGGAAAACTTGTATCTGCAATTTGCGCAGCCCCTGCTGTTGTCCTTGCAAAGACCGGCATTCTTGCAGGGCATAAATATACGTGTTATCCCGGAATGGAAGACGGTTTAAGTGACTATTGTGGTAGTCCCGGCAGGATGATGGAATGCATGAAGGGGAGTACTCTTGTCCGCGGTATACCGTTTATTACCGACGGCAATATTGTTACCGGCCGTGGCCCCGGCTGTGCAGAACAGTTCGCAATGGAGCTTGTACGTATACTTTTCGGCGAAAAGCTGGCAGCCCGCATACACGACAGCAGCATACAGCGTTAATGATGGCAACAAAGCGCGGTTCCTGATATAATCTGTTACATGTATTTTCTCGTTTTGAAGCAGCTTTTAATTATGATGATGATAGCTGCTCTGTCGTTTTTCTTTTCCCGTAGAAACAGTTTCGACGGGACAGAATCTGAATTTCTGAGCAGAATTCTGCTTTTTTTTATAAATCCCTGTCTCATCATTAATGCATTCAATATTTCGTACGATACCGAAAAAATGAAACGTCTCCTGTTTGTAATGCTTATATGTATCGGGGTGCATCTCCTGCTTACGCTCGTCGCAACTGCTGCAATGCGTTCAAAAACCAAAGAGGGGAGGATGCTTGACGGACTCGACCGTATCGGTGTTGTGTTTACGAACTGCGGTTTTATCGGTATTCCGCTTATAAATGGAGTGTTCGGGGCTTCCGGCGTGTTTTATCTTATGGGGTATATTGTCGTTTTCAACGTGTATCTGTGGATATACGGCGAATATCTGATGTCGGGTCATATCAGCTGGAAGAAAGTAGTAACGAATCCGAACGTAATCGCAGTCGCGGCCGGCATCGTCCTGTTCTGTCTTCCTTTTACACTGCCCGGAATTGTTGCGGAATCGTTGTCTCTTATTGCAGGGCTGAATACAGCCCTGTCAATGATTCTTCTCGGAATGCTGTTTGCGGGTTTTCACAAAACTGCAGGCGGTGTATCATATACAAAGCGCGTCATTAAAGCGTCTGTCGTTCGACTTGTAGTCTCCTCGTTTGTAGTTCTGGCATTTTTGTACGGGGTGTACCGTATTTTCCCGTCAGTGAAGGATTTACGCGAAATACTTTTTGTCGTATATATTGCCAGCCTTTGTCCCATCGGCATGAGTGCCTCAACGTTTGCGTGCATTTTTAAAAAGGATGCTTCATATACGAGCCTTATTGTATCTGTCACGTCGATTTTATGCATAGTCACCGTACCGCTTTTTGTCAGACTTGGTGAATTTTTTATAAAATAATAATCTGCTGCTGGATGTAGTAATGTTCATGTGTACTTTTTATCATTTTTCCTTAACGTTCTTGTGTAAACATGCTATGCTTAACATATGATCAGATTTCTGGTGAAATTATTCATACATAACCCGGACGACACAGAAAATCCCGCAGTGAGGGAGAAATACGGTGTCATCTGTGGTGTTTCCGGTATTTTTATAAATATATTGCTGTTTGCATTTAAACTTTTTGCGGGTATCATTGCAAAGTCTGTGGCAGTTACTGCAGATGCATTCAATAATTTATCTGATGCCGGATCGTCAATTATTGCAATTCTCGGGTTTAAACTTTCCTTCAAAAAACCGGACACCGGACATCCTTTTGGACACGGACGTCTCGAATATGTATCGGGGCTGATAGTTTCATTCCTTATTATTCTTGCAGGCATTGAACTTTTGAAATCTTCCGTTAAGGCTGTCATTCACCCGGAACCTGTTGAAACGGGACTGCTTTCGATAGTAGTATTAGCCGTCTCTATCCTTGCAAAATTTTATATGTATCTGTACAATCACCGCATATCAAAAAAAATAAAATCTACTGCAATGGATGTAATTGCCCGGGACAGTCTCAGCGATACAATTTCTACTTTTGTAGTTCTTGCTTCTATAACGGCCGCACACTTTATCAGAATATCACTGCCTCTCGACGGTATTGCGGGCATAATTGTTGCTGCATTTATCGTTATAAGCGGATTGTCGGCTGCAAAAGAGACGATAAACCCACTGCTCGGCGTACCTCCTGCTCCGGAATTTGTTAAGGAGATAGAAGAAGAAACCATGAAACATAAACCGATTCACGGAATTCACGATCTTGTAGTTCACGATTATGGTCCCGGCCGGGTTATGGTTTCACTTCACGCTGAAGTTCCCGGTGACATAAATATTTTTGAACTGCACGACGTGATAGACAATGCGGAACGGGATATTGCGAAAAGGTTTAACTGTACAGTAACAATTCATATGGATCCGATCGATTTAAAAAACGATGAAGTGGAAAAGATGTGGAAATTTGTTTCAGCGGAAGTTTCGTCCATTAATTCTGGAATTACCGTGCACGATCTGCGTTTGGTTCCAGGACCTACCCATACGAATGTTATTTTTGATATTGTGAAACCTCATTCATGTCTCATGAGTGACGATGAACTGCGTAATACACTTTCGTCGCGCATAAAGAATGTCCGTCCGGAATGTATCTGTATTATCAGCGTCGATCATCCGTTCGTGTAAACGTCACATATTCATAGGGAAGCACATCGGTTACTATTTTTTTTTCAACTGTTTTTTTAAAATCGGCCGGATTGAAGTCAGGGAAGCGGACGTCGCCGTCTATACACGCGTCTATTTCGGTGATATACATCGTGCTGCAGAGCGGAACCGCTTCTTCGTACACTTTTCCCCCTCCTGCAATGAAAATATCACTCAGATCCGCATGGCTGGCGGCGTATTTGAGCGCTTCTGTGAGACTGTGCGCTGTATGAAGATTACAGTAATCAGAAAATTCCATTGTGTGTGAAAGGACGATTGTCATACGGTTTGGAAGCCGTTTTCCGATAGATTCATACGTTCTGCGCCCCATTATAACGACATTTCCCGTCGTGAGGTCACGGAACCGTTCCTGCTCGTGAGCCAGTTTCCATGGGATGTGTCCGTTTTTCCCGATGATTTTGTTTTTTGCATAAGCGGCAATAATGGCAATCATGTGTTCCTTCAGTTGCCGTCCGTCAGGCTTCTATTTCAACGAGTTTACCGACTGCATTTTTCTGTGCATATACGCTTCGTGTTCCTTTATACGGATTGGTGAACTGCTGCATCTGGGAACGTATCTGAGAAATATGGATACGGAGTAATTCTCTGTTTTTTTCGTTTTGTGTAAGTATTTGTGATCTAAGATTCGTCAAATCAGTTTGAATTGATTCAATTGAATCGTTTTCCTGAAGCGGTAATGGTTTATGTATATTTGAATACATTTCAGACATTGGAACAATTACTTTCTGGATACTGGTAATACCTGCAATAACCTGCTGTTCAAGCTCTGTATGAGCGAGCAGCGACTCTGCATCCTCGGAAGAGATTGATTCCTGCTGCTTTTCAAGGACCGTAAGATATTCACGGAATTTGTCACGCTGCTGCACGAGCAGCATACGAAAACGTTTAAGAATCGCAACCCGTTCATCGACTTCCTGTTTGGTTAATTCTTCCATAATTAGATTTATCCTTCTATATTTAGAACATTCGGAACAGCGGTAGCTGGTGCGTTTGCTGTACTGTTTGCAACCTGCCGCCATGAATCGGTAAGCTGCTTCATCATAGTAAGTACAAAATCAATTTTTTTCTTGCTGTGATTTATATTTGCTGACATAAGTTCATTGTTGAAGTAGACATATAAAGACATAAGATTCCGTGCTATTTCACCACCTTTTTCCATATTAAGCGAAACCTGCAGTTCTGTAATTATTGCCTGTGATTTCTGGAGACATTTATTGAGTACCTCGATATGCTGTGCAGTAATTGTTTCGTCTGTTTCAAACAGGCCGGAAGCCGCAGTTAACTGACGCACAGCCTCTTCGTATAACAGGACCACAAGTTGCCCCTGGCTTGCTGTACGTACGTTGGTACTCTTGTATGCATTATATGCCTGATTATATCCCATTTTCAACCTCCAGTACCGTATTAAGATAAATCAAATTTGAAAAAACAGATATCCGCATACATTATCGGAGAACATAACAAAAACTTTACATAAAAAGCTCTTTTTACATCGGTTTTTTATGTCGACAAATTGCTCAATAAAGCGTATATTTTTAACAGAGGTTTTTGATGAGCGACGAGATTAACGATAAGAAGAAAGATTCTCCCGATGACAAGGATCCGTATAACTTTTTTAAATTTGCGGGGCCGGAAGAAGACGATAGTAAGAAAAAAAAAGAACCAAATAATGATAACAAACCCCATTTTCCATTTTGGGGAGTAATGCTTCTCATTCTTGCCGTTCTTGCTCTGGTAAATGTTTTTTTTATGTCAAAACCGGAAGATCTCGTCGATTTTTCCGAATTCCGTCAGCTTATTGAGAATGGAAAGATTGTTTCTGTAGAACTTGGCGATACGTATTTTGTTGGCTATGGGCCGGAACAGGTTGTTTCTGCTGATAAAAATGCAAAGGGATATATGCTTTTCCCTGCACAGACAAAAAACCGTACGGAATACAAAACTGTCGGTGTGCTTATGCCCGGTTTTATCGATCTGCTCAATGAAAAAGGTGTCGAGTATAAATTCGTAGTAAAACAGAACAATTATATTGTTCAGATACTTATCAATATTATTATACCTTTTGCACTTATTTTTCTTATGTATTTTCTTATTTTCCGTAAGATGGGCGGCGGTATGGGCGGCGGTATGGGAAGTATTTTCAATGCCGGTCAGTCACGCGCTAAAGCTGTAGATGAAGGTAATGTAAAGACACGGTTTGTTGATGTTGCCGGAGTCGATGAAGCAAAAGAAGAACTTGTAGAAGTAGTGGATTTTTTAAAGCAGCCTAAGAAATATACGGAAATCGGTGGTAAGATCCCTAAAGGCGTTCTGCTTGTCGGACCTCCGGGAACGGGAAAAACACTGCTTGCACGTGCAGTTGCAGGTGAAGCAGGAGTGCCTTTTTTCCGTATAAGCGGTTCTGATTTTGTTGAAATGTTTGTAGGCGTCGGTGCAAGCCGTGTGCGCGATTTGTTCCGGACTGCACGTGAAAAAGCTCCCTGTATTATATTTATTGACGAAATTGATGCCATTGGTAAGAGCCGTACGAGTAATTTGGGCGGTAATGATGAGCGCGAACAGACTTTGAATCAGCTGCTTGTAGAGATGGATGGATTTGACAACGAAAAGGGCCTTATTGTGCTTGCTGCGACAAACCGCCCGGATATTCTTGATCCGGCACTTCTTCGCCCGGGGCGCTTTGACCGGCAGGTTGTTGTTGACCGTCCTGATGTAAAAGGGCGTGAGGCTATTCTGCGTATTCATGCAAAGAACGTAAAGCTTGATAATGATGTTGATTTCGGAGCAATTGCACATTCAACTGCCGGCTTCAGCGGTGCGGATCTTGCAAATATTGTAAACGAAGCTGCTCTGCTGGCTGTTCGCGGTGGGCGCAAAAGAGTAACTATGCCTGATTTTGATGAAGCCGTAGAAAAGACGATTGTCGGGTTGCAGAAAAAAACGCGTGTTGTTAAGGAAGATGAACGCCGTATTGTTGCATATCATGAAACAGGACATGCACTTGTTGCAGCATTTACTCCGGGCAGTGATCCAGTGCATAAAATAACGATTATTCCACGCGGTATGGGTGCGCTTGGATATACGATGCAGCTGCCGGAGGACGATACGTACCTCAAGAGTGAAAAGAAACTTATTAATGAAGTAGACGTTATGCTTGGGGGACGTGCAGCAGAACAGATTGTTTTCAACGAGATTTCAACGGGAGCTGCAAACGATATTCAGCGTGCTACTGATACAATCAGAAAAATGATTACTGATTACGGTATGAGTGAGCGTTTTAAAAATATGACGCTGGGAAAATCCGGACAGGGATATAACAGCGGGGAGCCTCAGCTTGTCCGCGAGTATTCTGAAACAACTCAGCAGTATATCGATGAAGAAATAGCCCGTATGATGTCGGGACGCTATGAAGTTGTTCTTGTTCTACTGAAAAAACACAGGGAGCTTCTTGACTATATAGCGAAGCGCCTTCTTGAAAAAGAGACAATGGATGGCAAGGAATTCGAAGCAATTATAAAAGCGGAAGATCACTGCAAAGAACTTGAAGTTACTGCTGCTGCAGATCAGAAAGCACTTCCTGACGGGACTGAAAAGCCGGAATCAGCTGGAGAAGCGGAGTCAGACTGACCATTACTTGACGTGACGATATATCTCTACTAAAATAGTTGCATGTTCAATAGAAAAAATCGTATTCTTCATGCAGCTGTTTTTTTTGTTTTGATGGTCTTTGGCTCTGTATCTGCACAGACTATTACGACTGCAGGAGCATATTTTAAAACCGTTTCTGAATATTACGGAACCATAAAAGATTATGAAGCAGATATGGATTTGTCCATCAGTAAACAGCAGATGACTGCCAGAGTGTCTTTTAAACGTCCTGATTTGCTCCGTCTTGATTTTTCGGATCCGGCAGACCAGGTAATTCTGTTTAATGGCGATATGCTCACGATTTATCTGCCTGAATCTTCCGCTGTCCTTCAACAGTCGGTACAATCAGACAATGGTGGTGCAGGCGGAGCTTCTCTTGCAACTCCGCAGGGGCTGTCGTTGATGAGCAGATATTATACAGTAGCTTATGAGACAGGGCAGGATCCGGTACCACTTGATGATGCATCTGATGAAAAAGTTATTAAGCTTGTTCTCAACCGCCGCAATACAGCCGAAGCATTTCGCTCGATAAAACTTGCAATAAATGCAGAAACAAAATTAATTCGTCGTGTTGATGCTGTTACTCCCCGGGGAGATGAATTTATTTTTAATTTTTCAAACTATAAGCTTAATCAGGATATTTCTGACCAGCGGTTTATTTACGATCCTCCGTCGTCGGCTAATAATTATAATAATTTTTTACTTTCTAATTGACACAGAGGCTTATTGATTATGACTAGTTACGGTACAATTCTGAAAAAGGCACGTGAAGAAAAAAATCTCGATATTAATGTTGTTGCCCGTGAGACATCAATTACTCCGGAATATATAAAAGGGCTCGAAGAAGAAGATGCCAGTATATTTCCCGGAGAACCGTATATGATCGGTTTTCTTCGTAATTATGCGGAATATCTTGGAATTAATCCTGAGACAGTGCTTTCGTTGTATCGAAGTAAAGCTATCCAGGAATCGCCGGTTCCGGAAGGTTTGCTTTTTAAGCAGAAACCTTCATTTTTGAAAATGTTGATAACAGTTTTGTTATGTGCAGCAGCAGCAACGGGAATTATTGTTTTTGTTTTTGTTTTTATCCGCAGGCCGTCAAGGAAGGATGGTGATGTTGTTATCGAAAAAGGCGTGACTGCAAAAAAATACGAACTAAGCGGCAAACCGTTTGAAGGCAGGCTGTATCGTGGTGATCAGATTATAATTCCTTCCGCAAAAGGTAAAATAATTCTTACTGTAAGTGATACACTTTCTTCTTTCGGAATGGATACACCGGTAGGAAAATTGTATACGGATTTATCAGAAGAGTCCGAACTTGATATTGACGGCGATGCTCAGCCTGATATTATTGTGTATGTTTCTGATATTTCCTCGACAGATGATTCCCGGGGAGCTGAAGTACGGCTGCTTTTAAAACAGAAAAACACCGATACACTTCAGACAGAAACTGTTTCAGAGTCAGATGTTCCTGAAGATAATGGTTCTGCAGTACCAAAACATAAGCAGCAGGTTATTCTGCAGGATACGCGTGCTTATCCGTTTACGGTGAATGCAACGTTCCGCGGTCCGTGTGAATTCCGCTATAAAATAGACCATAAATCATCAGAAGAAAGTTATTTTACTAACGGTGATGTTGTCACTATGACAGCAAACAATGGAGCCCGTTTATGGATGTCTAACTGCAACACGGTGAAATTTTCGATTATTGCTGATACAAAAAATTTTGATCTCGATATAGGAAAAGCAGGTCAGGTTCTCGTAGAGGATATAAAATGGGTAAAGGATCTTGACGGTACATATAAGCTGGTGGTTGTAGAACTTGACTAAATTTTTTATCGATCAGCACGGATGTGCGAAGAATCAGGTTGATGGAGAGTTGATTATTTCCCGCCTGTCGGACAAAGGAATGAAGCAGACTTTTGATCCGTCTACGGCTGACATTATTGTTATTAATTCATGCGGTTTTATAGAACCGGCTAAAAAAGAATCCATTGATGCCGTTATTTCGGCAAAGCAGCATTACCCTGATGCAAAAATATTATTAACAGGATGCCTTGCAGAACGTTATGCTGATATTCTTAAAGATTCTCTTACCGAAGCTGACGGTTTTTTCGGAAACGGAGATATTTCAAAAATAGATACGGTTGTTGAACAACTGTTGGCGGGAAAACACCCTGTTCTTCTTCCTGAACAGAAAGAGATCTGCTGTGGTGACAGAACAATGATACTGTCATACCGCGGTTCTGCTTATGTGAAAATTACGGAGGGATGTAATAATTTTTGTTCATTCTGTGCTATTCCTATAATCCGTGGAAAATTACGGAGCCGTAAGGCAGAAGACATCGTGAATGAAATACGGCGGCTGACTGATGATGGTGTATACGAAATAAATCTTATCGGTCAGGATCTTGCTGCGTATGGAACTGGAGACAGTGACGATGTGTTCGGAAACGGACGTTTTATGCTGCCGCATATTGACGAAAACGGTGTTAATTGCGGTACTGAAAAACAATCCGCACTCTCCCGTCTTCTTGAGCGAATCTCTTCAATAAGTGGTGATTTTATTATTCGTCTGCTTTACATTCACCCGGATCATTTTAACCGTGATATTCTGCCTGTTATGCAGCGTGATACACGTCTTCTTCCGTATTTTGATATTCCGTTTCAATCGGGAGATGACAGACTTGTTCATTTGATGAACCGAAAAGGTTCTGCAGGTGAATATGAAAGACTTGTACAGGATATCCGTGCTTCGTTTCCTGATACGGCTCTTCGAACAACGTTTCTTACAGGATTTCCCGGAGAAACCTGCGGGGCGGCCGAAAATACCCAGCAATTTCTCAGAACAATAAGAAGCGACTGGTCAGGATGTTTCCCGTACAGCCGGGAGGAAGGTACACCCGCATATGCTATGAAAGGACGTGTTACGCAGAAAATTGCAAAAGAGCGTGCACTGATTCTTGAAAATATTCAATCCGGAATTACAAAGGAATGTCTTGCAGGCCGATGCGGAAAAGAATTTAATGTACTCGTTGAGGAACTTGTAAAGGGAGAGGAAGAAGGACTTGCAATAGGCCGGGCATGGTTCCAGGCTCCCGAGGTGGACGGTTCTATCGTAATCCGCTACAACCTTGACGATGCGGCACAGAAAGCAGCAGTACAGCCGGGGCGCGTAATACGTGTACATGCCGACTCATCAAGCGAAGTGGATATTGACGCTCATTTTATTTCTGACTTACCAGTAAATAAGAAGCTTGAGAAATCATCGCTGCAGTACGCGCCTGAACAGGAACAGGACGGGGAATAACACATGGCAGAGGATGAAACCCTCCCGTCATATCTTGATACGCTTAACCCAGAACAAAAAGAGGCCGTCATACACGAAGGATCGCCTCTGCTTATTCTTGCAGGGGCAGGTTCTGGAAAAACCCGCGTCATTACGACGAAAATTGCATACCTTATCGGAAATAAACATGTTGATCCGTCTGCAATTCTCGCGGTTACCTTTACTAAGAAGGCTGCATCCGAGATGGCAGAACGTGCTGTTGCACTTGAGCCGCGTGCATATCGTGCACAGATACGTACATTCCATTCATTCGGAGCGTGGTTTCTGCGGAAATACGCAGATGAGGCAGGACTTGCAGGTTCGTTTACCGTGTATGACGACGACGACATGGCAACTCTGGTTACAAAAGCAGTACCGTCTTTAACAAGGCAGCAGGCGCATCTTGCCGCACACA
>Ga0172378_10003449_pt1 | contig 14876 bp, 16 predicted proteins | sample GrowelOW332metaG_FD_119755 | JGI IMG/M metagenome (GOLD analysis project Ga0172378, IMG submission 119755) | Groundwater microbial communities from an aquifer near a municipal landfill in Southern Ontario, Canada - Pumphouse #3_1 metaG | ecosystem: Environmental > Aquatic > Deep subsurface >... | reverse complement strand
AGTGCGACTAATGCAATTATTATTGATTCTATCATAGTTTTATGTAATTAATAATATTCTTTTTACTTCAATGCGTCTTCGATTTCAGAAGTCAACTTTCCAAGAATATCACTATAAGGTCCAGTATCATTACGTGTAGATTCTTTTTCATATCTAAGCGCAATATCAATAAGGGCCATATACAATAAATCCTTATCCGTTTTACGTCCTTTGAAAACGTCAGCATAAGTATTTACTGTATCTGTTATAAGTTTTGCAGCATCACGATACAGTTTTTCTTCGTCGCGAACAACGTTCACGGACATTTCTGTATCATATACGTGTAATCTTATATGTAACTTGTCTTTGTTGTCTTCAGCCATCGCTTCTGTCATTTTTCACTCAGTAGCGTTATACACTTGTTTACGTCTCGGATTAGCTTCTGCAATCGTTTCTGAGCGTTTTCCATATCGCCGTCTGTAATTTCCAGCATCTTAGCCATCTTCAAACTGTTGTAATCATTTTGCGCCTGAGTAATCTGAGCTTTCAGCTTTTCCACCTGCTTATCTTTCTCATCTACCATAGAATATAATTCAGCATTTTCTTTCCTCAATTCCTTGTATTGAAGAATCATCTGCCTCACTCTGGTAGAAAAAAGGGTTAAAGTATCCTCAGTAGCGGTCATAAATATACAATTTGGTTACAAATTTAGTTTAATAAATTGAAATATCCAAATTTTACTTAAAGTTTTTGTTTAATCATAAACAAAACATCAATTTAAAGTTTCAATTGAATATCAACTAAAAAACTATTCTATTTCTTTGTTTCTGTATCAGGCTTAGGTTCTTTCTTTGCTAACATTACAACATTAAACACAAATTCAGTGATCCATTTTTGGCTGAAACCTAAACGTTTTTCATATTGTCTTATTGCCATAACAGCTTTTATCACACTAGGATCGCTATAATCATTTTTCACAAACAAATTTTTCACAGTCTTTTCTGTCATGGAATAAAGTAATTTTTTCATGAAAGAAGGCAGTCTCAATTTAAATTTCATCAAGTTTCCCATGAGCATCATAAGATCCTGAGAGAATCCTTGAAACTGAATCATATAAGGTTGTACATCCTGTAGTTTATGACAATTTTTGCGAATACTCAAATCTATTTCCTTAAAGAATTCATCTTTAAGTCCATAAATTTCTTTCATCATTTTTTTACAATGATTTTTTTCACCTAATCCCAATTTATTATTTAATGTTGGAACATGAAGTGTTGCTTTAAAGGTTCTTAAATCTGGCAACATTCCAAGATTATTTATACCAAGATTGGCTGCTAATGAAGCTTGAAAGTAAACTCTGATAAGAGTCATAAAGTCTTCCATTCCGCCAACTTTAGCCTCTTTATTTTTTTTGCCAAATAGTTTAGAAAATATTTCCATAATGTTTTTAAAATATACTTTTTCTTAAAATAATTTACGCTTGTGCAAAGATAGATATTTTTATCCAATAAACCTAATTTTTTAAAGCTAATAACAAAGACAGAAACATTATTGAAAAAAAGGATAGCATGGATGAATGTTTTTATTATTATTTTTACTACCTTTGCGACATAATCAGTATTTTGGTGATCTGATACAAACCTATAGAGAAAAGACATTCAAATGAGACAGAACTTAAGTGGGAATGATCTTGCGAGGAAACTGGTAATTATTAGTGATTTCGTGATTATTAATATTATATTATTATGTTACATTTTACTAACTCCAGATTTCGTTCCAGGGTACTTCCATAGCGCAACAAAAATAACCATTCTAACAGCTAATTTTGCAATGGCAATTGGTCAATATTTTTTTCAGACCAAAATCCATTATCGCAAAATCTGTTTTGAAGAAATATCCACAAGAGTTGCAAAACTAGTATTGACGCACGTTGCATCAATGGTTATATTATTGAGTTTTCTTAGCGATACTCCTACATATTTTCAATTTGCAATCATCTATGGAATATCCACTTACATAACCATAATGCTAGCTCGCTTTTTTGAAAGAAAGTTACTAAGACATTTTCGACAGTTGGGTAGGAATACCAGAAGTGTAATAATGATAGGTAATGACCCTGCTTTGGTAAACATGTATAACACTATGATTGGAGATCCAACAACTGGCTATCGTGTAAAAGGATATTACAGCAACAAAATTATAACCAATAATCCACAAAACCTAAATTATCTTGGCGACATGAAAGCCCTATACCATAATATGGAGAATAATCCTGATACATCAATAGATGATGTATTCTGTAGTCTAAGCCACGACCATAATGATGAAATTGCACAAATAATGAAATTTTGTGACGCACACTTAATACGTTTCTATTATATTCCACGTATGTTTGGTAACTATAGATTAAGACTAAAGCCTGAAATGATGGGAGAAACTTTGACGTATACTAATCATTTAGAGCCTCTTTCATGTACAACAAATAAGTTAATCAAGAGATTGTTTGACGTAACAACAAGTATTTTTTGCTGTATTTGCCTGATTCCAATAATACCAATTATTGCTTTGATAATAAAATATCAAAGTCCTGGTCCAATTTTCTTCAAGCAAGAACGTACAGGATTTGAGGGAAAGACTTTCAACTGCTACAAGTTCCGCAGCATGCATGTAAATAAAGACGCTGATACAGCACAAGCAACGAAGAACGATCCAAGAAAATTTGCTTTTGGAAATTTTATGAGGAAAACCAATGTTGATGAGCTTCCGCAATTCTGGAATGTATTGAAGGGGGACATGAGTATAGTTGGACCACGACCTCACATGCTACACCATACACAGATATACAGCGAGCTGATTGACAAATATATGGTTCGCCATTTCTGTAAACCAGGAATAACTGGTTGGGCTCAGGTTACTGGTTTCCGTGGAGAGACAAAGGAACTTTGGCAAATGGAAGAAAGAGTTGAAAGAGACATCTGGTATATTGAGCACTGGACATTTATGCTTGACATTAAAATTATTTACAAGACAATTAAGAGTGTCATTATACCAGACAAGTGCGCATATTAATAAATAAAGACAAATATAAATGAAAGGAATTGTTTTAGCTGGTGGTTCTGGCACGCGCCTCTACCCTATCACAAAAGGCATAAGCAAGCAACTTATACCTATTTTCGACAAACCGATGATATACTATCCAATTTCAGTATTAATGCTTGCTGGAATAAAGGATATATTGATAATATCTACCTCTTTTGATCTTCCGGGATTCAAACGTCTACTTGGTGACGGGAAAGATATCGGAGTGAATTTTCAATATGCCGAACAACCTAGTCCTGACGGATTAGCACAAGCCTTTATTATTGGTGAGGAATTTATTGGAAATGATTCCGTTTGTCTTGTATTAGGTGACAATATATTCCATGGTGCTGGTTTTAGTAGTATTTTGAAAGAATGTGTCGCTGATGCAGAAATAAACAATCAGGCTAGCGTATTTGGATATTACGTTAATGATCCGGAAAGATATGGTGTAGCTGAATTCGACGAGAAAGGCAACTGTCTTAGTATCGAGGAAAAGCCTGAAAATCCTAAGAGCAACTATGCTGTTGTAGGACTATATTTTTATCCAAACAGTGTTGTTGATATAGCTAAGAATATCAAACCCAGTGAAAGAGGCGAGCTAGAGATTACAACGGTTAATCAGGAATACCTCAATCGCAAGAGTTTGAAAGTACAACCTCTTCAACGCGGTTTTGCATGGCTAGACACAGGCACCCATGACAGCTTGTCCGAAGCAAGCACATTTATTGAGGTTATAGAGAAGCGTCAAGGACTGAAAGTAGCATGTCTTGAAGAAATAGCTTACCGACAAGGTTGGATTGATATCCAGCAACTAATAGATGATGCTAAGCCTATGCTAAAAAATGAATATGGCAAATACTTGATGGAGATCGCCAGTAATAAATGATCACAGTAAAATATATTAATAAATGCAGTTAATGTAACATGATTATTTTATGATAGCATTAACTGCATTATTTCTTTTATGATGCCTCCGCACCATCTTCAGCATCAGGAATTATATCTGGGGTGAAATTAATAACATCTTGTTTAGAAGGGTTTATTGATGCACTCATCAATAATGAATTCTCGATAATTCTAATATTTTTTATTTTGGGTTTTATATAGTTTTTCTTCATTTTAGTTATTAATTATTTTAAATAATCCATAGCTTATTTCATTATCTTTCTTCCATTAATAATGTAAATTCCGTGTTGGAGTTGTCTATCGTCGCAGTTCATCTTCACACCATTCAGACTGTAAATTTCATTTTTCATCTGACTATCAGCATACGGAGTATTTATCATAGTAACTTCACCGTCGTCATATATTAATTTCATTAATGTGTTATCAAGTTGCTCGTTATCAGAAGTAAAATACCATCTAAAGGGATATATATAAACATGCTCCGTATTACAGCATTTGGAGATATGATCACCCTGAAAGATATACGAATCTTTCATTCCTATATTCTCACTTTTATATAATCCGTGAATAGTAAGTTTACCTACATTATAAAGACATTCCCCTTCACCACTAAAATCCAGCTGTACATTATTGATTACATAACCATTTGAATTGAACGTTCCTTTAATTAAATAAGGTGTATTGGCTTTAATAATATCATTATCGCCCAATTCAGTGAATATAATATTATAATCTTCATAATCAGTTGGAAGATATACATGAGCATTGGCACCTAAAACATTTTTATAATCAGGTATATCAAAAGGAACAACAAACGTGTTGACTTCATTGTCATTCAATGTTCTAGCCAATTTAATACTAACGACAACAGGACTTATTTTTTCTAAATCTCTATTTTCATCCACAAGAATTACAGGATCATCCATTCTGCAGATCTGCACATTTAAACTTCGTTTTAAAGTAGGTGGATAAAAAGTATAATAGGTATTGCCATAAAGCACAAGGTCCTTACCACCAACATTTATTCTCATATCATCACCGAAACCTATAAATTTCACATAACAAGAACTATCAAAAGCCTTCTTAAGGTATGTATAAGAATTATTATAATCGTTTGGTGAAGAACTTAAAAATCTACTACCAAAGTTTAAGTTCATAAGTCCCCATTGACCATTGATTTTACACAATTTCCATAAATTACTGTAACCTATAGACTTGTTTTCAGTTATGCTTAATTCATCAATTCGCTTAAACTGATAAATTGAATCATCATCAATTACATGCCAGCCGTCTAACGTATAGCATACATTTTCGTCAGAGTTAAATCCACGTAGAATATATATATTCCCGTCAACGAGTTCTGTTTCACTATTAATTTTTTGAATACCGCTTGATTCCGCAAAACAATTAAGTGATAGTAAAATTAAGAATAGTAGTAATTTTAGTCCATGTTTCATAATTATTTTAATATCTTTATTCTAAAGCCATACAGCACCATTTAGTTACCTTCAGCAATACGGCCATTCCTGGTACATCCTTCAATAAGTAGTAGTTTTTGTTAGATCTAACAAGCTTACCAGAAAGTCCCTGCAATGGACCTCTTTTCACCCTTACCAGGGTACCAGTCTTTAGATGTGCTTGCTCTTCACTAATAAACTTTTTAAGTAGTATATCAGGATTGCACATCATCATAAACTCATCCATTTGTCTTGCAGGTATTTCACAATACCTCTTGTCGATCTTACTTACCGTAATAATACTCATCTTAATGTTTGAAGAGCTAATTATTTTTTTGATAACGACATCATCTTTTGTCTTTTTGAGAAATATAAGGTTTTTCACTACAGGACGCAAAATATGCTTTACCTTGTGCTCTTTATCTTCTTCATCAACATACTCGAGAGGAATAAATGTCTCAAGACCATTATCAGCTAAATATTCCTCAACCTTTTTCTGAGTGAAACCATATAATTTTATTGCATACCAAGGATAACGATGCTGTTCGTCTTCACCAACAGCATCAATCTGCGCGTTAATATCTTCCATCTTGGTAGATTCAATATTTTTATCTTTGTCCATGGTATGCAATAAAAAAATTAGAATTCACTAGTGAAATGGAACCTTATATGTTTAAAGTCTTGCTGTGCCATACTAAGCACATAACCACTATCAGCCAAAAATACATCTCTACCTTCTGTATCCTTAGCCATATACTGATATTTTCTCTTTTTAAAATTGTCCAGTTCGTCAGCATCATCAGACTCAACCCAACAAGCCTTGTGCAAATGTACAGGTTCCCAACGACACTTTGCGTTATATTCATGTTCCAAACGATACTCAATAACCTCGAATTGCAACTGTCCTACAGTGCCAACTACACGTCTGCCGTTAAACTGATTTACAAACAACTGAGCTACACCTTCATCCATAAGTTGCTCAATACCTTTCTGAAATTGCTTACTCTTCATCGGGTCATTATTCTCGATGTATTTAAACAATAACGGAGAGAAACTTGGCAATCCACGGAAATGTAATATTTCGCCTTCAGTAAGTGTATCTCCAATCTTGAAAATACCATTATCTGGCAAACCAACAATGTCGCCAGGATAAGCCTCTTCAACAGTGTTCTTGCGTTGAGCCATGAACTGCGTAGGAGAAGAGAATCTTACAGTCTTACCTTGACGTACGTGCAGATATGGCTGATTTCTAACAAACTTTCCAGAGCATACTTTACAGAATGCTATACAACTTCTATGATTTGGATCAATATTGGCAGTAATCTTGAATATGAATCCAGTAAACTTTGGTTCGATAGCTTCAACCATTCTCTCTTCAGCCTTTGTTGGGCGAGGACTTGGAGCGATATCAACAAAGCAGTCAAGTAATTCCTGAACACCGAAATTATTAAGTGCAGATCCAAAGAATACAGGTGCCACTTCAGCGCTTCTGTAAGTTTCTTTATCGAATTCAGGATAAACACCGTCAACCAATTCCAAATCTTCACGAAGCTGTTGCGCCTCACGCTCACCTACTTGTGCGTCAAGTTCTTTTGATGCTACGTCAACAGCTATCTTTTCTGTAACTCGCTGTTTATTTGGAGTAAACAAGTTCAGCTGTTGCTCATAAATATTATATACGCCCTTAAAGCGTAGTCCCTGACCGATAGGCCATGACAAAGGGCGAACCTTTATACTCAGTTCTTCTTCAAGTTCATCAAGCAAATCAAAAGGATCACGACCTTCACGATCCATCTTGTTAATGAATATAATAACAGGAGTATTGCGCATACGGCATACTTCCATTAATTTTCTTGTCTGTGCCTCTACTCCTTTAGCGCCGTCAACTACGATAATAGCAGAATCAACCGCAGTAAGAGTTCTATATGTATCTTCTGCGAAGTCCTGGTGTCCTGGAGTATCAAGGATATTCACCTTATAGGTTTCACCGGTCTCACCATCAGGAAGATAGTCAAACTCCATTACAGAAGTTGAAACAGAGATACCACGCTGTTTCTCTATATCCATCCAGTCAGAAGTAGCAGTTTTGCGAATCTTATTATTCTTTACCGCTCCTGCAACCTGAATCTGTCCACCAAACAGAAGAAATTTTTCGGTAAGAGTTGTCTTACCGGCATCTGGGTGAGATATTATGGCGAAAGTTCTTCGCCTTTGAATTTCATTCATGAATAAAATCTAATATATAATTTTTAAATACAGACCGACAACATGATTCCTAACATCATGCCTTAAGCATATTGCTAATACATTTCTTCAAACTGTCAGTCCAATAAGGTATCTTTATACCAAAGGTTTCCTTTAGCTTAGTTTTGTCAAGAACAGAATAAGAAGGGCGTTTAACAGGAGAAGGGAATTCATCACTATGACATGGTTGTATGTCGCATTTCGTGTTTCCTGCCAACTCTGCTATTTTTATAGTGAAGTCATACCAAGAGCATACTCCTTCATTACTAAAATGATATATACCATCATTACCCTCATACTTTCTGTTTTCAACAATATCGAATATCACTGAAGCCAGATCCCCTGCATACGTAGGCGTACCACACTGGTCAAATACCACCTTCAGTTCAGGCTTAGTAGCAGTAAGGTTCATCATTGTTTTAACAAAGTTTCTACCAAACTCTGAGTAAAGCCAAGAAGTGCGTATAATAATATATTTTGCTCCGCTGTTCTGTATGTTCTGCTCGCCATGAAGTTTTGTCAAACCATATACACCTGTAGGAGTACCCTTTTGGTCTTCCTTACAAGGAACGTTATATGGATCACCGCAAAATACATAGTCTGTACTGACGTGAACAAGCAGTCCACCAACTTCCTTCATAGCAATTGCTAAATTTTCAGGAGCCTTAGCATTAAGCGTTTCCACGATTTCGCCTGCACTTTCAGCAGAATCTACATTAGTCCATGCAGCACAGTTAATGATACATTCGATACTGTTTTCGGCTACAGCTTTTCTGATATCCTCAATATTAGTGATATCCAATTTGCAATATCCATCACAAACATCAGTGAATATATAACTATCCTTACTGTTTTTTGATGTGAGCTGAATTTCATTTCCCAACTGTCCGTTGGCTCCTGTTACTAAAATATTCATTTTTTCTATATTAACTTATAGCATGCCGCCTCGCCCAACACGAGAAACAGACGCGCTGCATGTTAAATATTATGTTCTATTCGTCTTCTCCGAAATCAAGGCCTTCTTTTTCATCCTTGATATAATAATCGCTGAGTAATCCAATAAAGGTCGAAATTTCCTTTATTGCATGTTCTGTTTCAGGAGTTATCTCTTTCTTCTGAATACGCAGCAGCATAATGCCATAAAGTACGTCAAGACATGTTTCTATCTCGTTTACATCTTTATCACCCCTATTGCGCAGTTCTACAATAAATGGCAACACTTTATAGTATTCTGCACTATAAATCGGAAACTTATTACTTTGAAGCATCCTGCTGTGCAAGTCAGCCATATCCTTTACAACAATAGTATTGATGTTCAGATGTCCCTGTTCACGCTTGCCTTCCTCATTAAGCATCCTTACCAGATTACCAAACCAATCCAACTCTTCCTCTTTCTGCTCTTCTGTATAATCAGTAAACTTACTTACATAAGCCTTTTTTATGAGAGGAAGCGAGCATCCCATAGCTCGTATCATATCCTCTACCTGCCACATATAGAGCAAGTATTCGGCAATGGATGTCTTTCTTAATTCCTTAGCTATAAACATGTCGTAAAATTATTATGTTATCCGATACGTCGGCATTAAGCCAACTCAGGGAGATGATATAAATTAAAAATCGTTCCGATAAGAGCGATTAGAGAGAATATTATTACCACACTTCCAATAATCTTGTTAATTATTAGAATACCGTTATCGTCAAACTTAGATCTCACCTTGTCTACAAGCCAAGTCAGTCCATACCACCATAGCAAAGCACCAAAGATAACGCTAGAATATCCTATGCACATCTCTACAGGATGATCTGGAATAACAAAAGAGAACAATGCAAACAGCATCATAAAGAACGGCACAATAAGCACGTTAGAGAAAGTAACGAAGAATGCTGTTATAGCATTATGAAGCAACGATCCTCTACCGGCTCCACCGCCTGGATGCGCTTTCTGCATAGGATTACTACGGTAACTGTATATACCAAAAGCAAGCAACAGTATTCCGCCAAAAATCTGCAAATAAAATTTTGTCTGCTGATTACTTACGATATCCATTACAAAACTCATTCCCACACCTGTGAGAACAGCATAAATAAGGTCGCTTACCGCTGCACCTAATCCAGTTACAAAACCATACCAACGTCCTTTTTTGAGGGTACGATTTATACATAAGATACCTACTGGTCCCATTGGGGCCGACGCAAGTATGCCAATCAGGATACCCTTTAAAATGAGTTCCAATATATTTATTTGAAAAGGAAATGACATGCCCATATTAGCCTGCAAAGTTACTGCAAAGCATTGAATTTTCCAAAAAAAAGCCGTTATATTTTATTTCACATTATATTCATCATCTGTTTTCTTGGTAGATAACAACTGATTAAATACAAAAAAGTGTGAATAAATATATTATCCACACTTTTGTATATATTATATAATGAGTCTATTTTTCTGATAGTTCCCAGCCAATTGCACTGGCACCGAGAACTGCTGCGCTTGAACCTTCCAGACCACTGATAAGGAATTTTGCCTTATCCTTGAAAACCTTCAAAACATGATCATTATAACTCTTCACCAATGGTTTCATAAGTAAGTCACCAGACTTTGTAAGTCCACCAAAGAATATAAATGCCTCAGGACTAGAGAATACAGCGAAGTTGGCACAAGCCTCTCCTAGCAACTCACCAGTAAACTCATATACTCTATTGGCCAACTTGTCGCCCTTTGATGCAGCAATACTTACATCCAGAGAAGTGATATCTTCAGCCTTCAGAGCTCTCAACAAAGAGTCATCATCTGTCTTTTCAAGAAATTCACGAGCTGTCCTTGCCACGCCTGTTGCAGAGCAATAAGCCTCCAAACATCCCTTTCTTCCACAACCGCATAAACGACCGTCAGGGCGCATTGTCGTATGACCAAGTTCACCAGCAAAGCCATCACAACCATAAACCATCTGTCCATTGATCACAATACCAGAGCCTACACCAGTGCCAAGAGTGATAACGATAAAATTCTTCAATCCTCTTGCTACACCGTAAGTCATCTCGCCAATTGCTGCGGCATTAGCGTCGTTTGTAAGACCTACAGGAATATTATTAAGTTTCTTGCTAAACAATTCTGCCAATGGAACGATGCCGTTATGTCCCCATGAAAGATTTGGAGCGAATTCTATGGTACCCTTGTAGTAGTTACCATTTGGAGCACCGATACCCATAGCCTTGATTTTGTCAAGTCCACCTACCTGATCAATGATAATCATCAATGCATCGATAGAGGCATTCACATAATCTTCGACCTTATCATATCCCTGTGTTTTTATAGCTATTTGAGCCTTTATTTCACCACGAGAATCCACAATTCCAAATACAGAATTGGTTCCTCCAAGATCTAAACCGATTACATACGGTTTCATGGTTTCATTTGAATTCATGTTTTTCTATTTAATTGTTAGTTATTTAATGCATTTGGTCAGTCTCGCAATCAATATTTATCAGTCATAAAACTATATGATTGCATCCGTGCAAAGATATTGATTTTATAGCATACACGCAAATTTTCAATGAGAATAATTACTGAAAATTATTCTGCACTGAAATCCGCTACCATGTGGCGATACATGCTATACATACGAGTTCGTGACACATAACCTTCAAGTTGACCATTTACATTTACAACAGGAAGATAGTTACAGTTCGTCTTTTCAAACTTGTGCATCACGTCTATCATTTTGTCCTCTCTAACAAGAGTTGCAGGAGCTGGTGTCATAATGTCTTCCACAGTAAATCTGGTATACAGTTCATTACGAAACATTATATGTCGTATCTTGGTGATATCAATCTCTCCAAGCAAATCACCCGCTTTATCAAGAACAGGTAGAAAACTTGTATGACTCTTACTTATGTAGTTTATCAGCTGTCCCAGCTGCATATCAGGAGTTACAGAAGTAAATTGTCTGTCAATGATACTGTCAAGACTCATCAATGTCAAAATAGACTGATCAGTATGGTGCGTGAGCAATTTTCCTTCACGCGCCAGTCGCATACCATAAATACTGTGAGGTTCAAATATATTTATCGTTAGATATGCACTGATACACACGATCATCAACGGAATAAACAAATCATATCCACCTGTGAGTTCAGCTATAAGGAATATTCCTGTAAGGGGTGCTTGCATCACTCCAGCCATCACTCCAGCCATCCCCATTAAAGCGAAATTCTTTTCTGGTATATATGTTCCAATTTGATACATATTCCATAGACGAGCAAAGAAGAAACCCGCAAAACCTCCGATAAAAAGAGCAGGGGCGAATGTTCCTCCACAACCTCCTGCGCCATTAGTAGCTGATGTAGCAAATACCTTTGTCAGTACAACCAGTCCAATATATAGCACAAGCAATTCACTATGACCATAGAATAGAGAACCGTTCATCACCTTCCCCCAATCAGCGATTGTACTCCCATCAAGCAGCACATTCACAGCGCTGTAACCTTCACCATACAATGACGGAAATAAGAAGATAAGACTACTAAGCACAACACCACCCAAAATAAGTTTCACATAAGTATGGTTCTTCAAACTAGCAAACACGTTTTCACATGCAGTCATGGTCCTCATAAAATATAATCCCACGACACCACAGAATATGCCTAGCAGAATACATGGCGGAACACGTCCTATCACCCATGCATTGTCCATATGAAAAGTGAACAATGATTCACTGCCAGCAAATATATAGGTAAAGCATGTTGCTGTGACACTTGATATAAGTATAGGCAGCAACGAAGCCATCGTTAGATCCAACATCAGCACTTCCAGTGTAAAAACAAGTCCTGCTATTGGAGCCTTGAATATACCAGCAATGGCAGCAGAAGCACCACATCCCACAAGCAGCATTACCGTTCTAGGATCCATCTTAAACATTTTGCCAAGATTACTTCCTATTGCTGAACCTGTCAACACAATAGGTGCCTCACCACCTACCGAACCACCAAATCCAATCGTTATACTTGATGCTATTACCGACGTCCAACAGTTGTGACCTCTAAGTTTTGAACTCTTTGTAGCAATAGCATAAAGCACTCGTGTGATACCATGTGAGATATTGTCTTTAACAACATATCTCACAAAAAGTGATGTGAAATATATACCAACAATAGGAAACAGCAAGTAAAGCCAGTTGTATGTAGTGTGATCAAATCCAGCAGTTAGCAAACGCTGTATTTCTTTAACGATGCTATGCAGGATAAAGCTAGCAACAGAAGCAAAGAAACCAATAACAAATGATAGGATTAGTGTCATCTGCCTGTCAGACAGATGTTCTTTTCTCCACTTCAATATTTTTTCTGTTTCCAAAATTATTTTGTCTTTCTTTATTTAAGTTTTCCTGTTACTTTATTTTCTGATGATAGTAACTTCTCCGTTTTTTCCCAATTTGATGATAGAGCTTGGAGTGTGTGGTTTGTGCTCTTGTCTGCGAGTCCAGCAAACATAGTCTACAGCATTGAGTATTTCCTCGCTGATGTCACAATAGTTAGCAGCAGCAGGTTCACCACTTACGTTGGCACTTGTACTTACAATTGGTTTCTGAAACTTATAGCATAGTTCCTTGCTAAATGCTTCCTGTGTAATGCGCATTGCGAGACTTCCGTCTTCGGCGATCAAATTATCAGCTACATTAACAGCGTCATCAAGAATAATTGTTGTCGGCTTTACAGTTGTTTCAACGAGTTGCCATGCAACCTTAGGCACATTTCTGAAATATCTCTGCATTCGGTTGTCAGAATCAACAAGGCAAATAAGAGCCTTAGAATCGTCACGTTGCTTAATTTCATAAACTTTAGCTACAGCCTTTTCGTTAGTAGCATCACATCCTATACCCCATACAGTGTCTGTTGGATAAAGAATTACTCCGCCATGTCTCATACATTCAATGGCATTCTTAATGTCTTCCTGTTGTGTCATCTTTTTGTTTATAAATCTTTTCAAGCGCAAATATATAGTAAAAAGTTTGAACTGCCAAATTACTTCCAAATTATTTTGCCGCTAGAAAAATAATGAAATTATTCATATTATCATTATTATTCACTCTTATTCAAGCGTGAATGTCTTGTCTCTCATCCCATTCAGAAAAGCCTTTGCATCCATTCTTTTTTTGCCTGCCATTTGAAGTTCCATGATTTCTAGGCAACAGTCACTACACATCACATAGAGTGAGTTTTTTTCCTTGAATACCGTTCCAGGTTTTGCATCATCATGGATATCAGTTTTAGCTGTTTTGAAAATCTTCAGCACCGAAGTTTTATTATCTTCTGTCATATTTGTCCATGTTCCAGGATAAGGACTTAGACCGCGCACGAAATCATATACTTCCTTTGCTGTCTTATTCCAATCTATTTTACATGTTTCCTTGAATATTTTAGGAGCAGAGTTCAATTCTTTGCCTTCTGAATCTGCAAACTGCGCCTGTTCCATAGCGTCAACATTTCCATCGTTAGCAATTATCATGTCAATAGTTTCCTTTGCAGCCTCTGCACCAAGTTTCATCAAACCATCATACACGTATTCAACGTCTGCTTCATCAGGAATAGGGAAATGCTTCTGCATAATAATCTTACCCGTATCAATATCTTTGTCAAGAAAGAATGTTGTAACTCCGGTCTCAGTCTCACCATTAATGATAGCCCAGTTTATAGGTGCCGCACCACGATATTGTGGCAACAATGCTGCATGAACATTAAACGTGCCGAATCGAGGCATATCCCATACCACCTCTGGAAGCATACGGAAAGCAACAACTACCTGCAAGTCAGCTTTGTATGATTGCAACAACTCTACGAATTCAGGGTCTTTCATCTTCACTGGTTGCAAAATCGGCAGATTATGCTCCATCGCATATTGTTTCACTTGTGAAGGTTGCAGTTGGTCTTGATGTCTTCCCACAGCTTTGTCAGGTTGTGTAACAACAGCAACAACATTATATCCGCCTTCAACAATGTTTTTCAATGATTCCACCGCAAATTCCGGTGTTCCCATAAATATGATTCGTAAGTCTTCCTTTTTCATCTTATTCTATTTTTATACCGCAAAATTAATAAAAATACTTCGCGTTATTATTAATATCCTCAAAAAAGGTGCATTAACAGCTTATTCTATCGCAGTATCACTACTGTTGTACTCAGCGTCTTCAGCGCAAACTGATCCATGTCCTGACCCTT